>Ga0209659_1000214_pt1 | contig 37839 bp, 47 predicted proteins | sample SaaInlLV_10m_DNA_FD_184658 | JGI IMG/M metagenome (GOLD analysis project Ga0209659, IMG submission 184658) | Marine microbial communities from expanding oxygen minimum zones in the Saanich Inlet - SI072_LV_10m_DNA (SPAdes) (version 2) | ecosystem: Environmental > Aquatic > Marine > Intertidal... | reverse complement strand
TCTTCGATCACGTTACTTGACTTTGTTGGTATACCGAAGAAGAGTGACTTTACTGGGTGGTTGAATTGAGAAAGGTCATAGTCGTTGTACCCCGGTACGAGTTTTTCCTTAATTGTCTGTGTCTGTGTGATGATGAAGTCTAGTTTAGTGGATGTGAATCGTTTACGTTCTGGAGCATCCAGGTATACGTAGTTACCATACAGCTTAGCGGAAAAGGGTGTATCCATGGTTTGTTGGAAGTTTACTCGGACTTCCACCTGATGATATTGAAGAGCCACCATGGGAATGTAGGAACTTTTATTGTTGAAAAAGAAGGTCAACGGAATAAAGTTTGTATTGTTGACGGAGCACTTATTGTTAATCTCCTGAGACTTCGTATAGGTATCTGCGAGGTAATTCTGATAGACATCACTCATAAAGTCAAAGGGTTGGGAATCGACTCGTTGACCACCGATGTAGAGGTCAATCGTCGATCCCTGGAACCCTTCAACAAGGTTCGTACCCTCGAACCATAGACCCGTGAGTAGATCACCATTTGTGGGAATGACACACGAATCTTCAGCCAGTGAAAACTCTTTAATGAGTTTGGGAGCCTGAGCAAAGTTTGTATGTCTCGTATACTTTGACGTGAAAAGGGAAGTTCCTTCACCACTCATGTAATAGACATCTTGAGCACCCTTGGAAACAAGTTGAATGAGTGCACCAGACATATCTATTAGATGTGTAGATTATAAAAATTGACACTTACCCTGAAATGGGTTCACTTCTTCCTTATCCTCGACTGCGTCGATTCTAAATCCACCCTGTTTATAGACCCGCAATCTTTTCTTGTACATGGCAAACAAAATCGACCAGTGGTCGACGATGTCGTAGATGTGTGGATTGTTGTTCTTTCCCGGCGTTTCTCTCATGACACGTCCGATGGACTGTTGTATGTCGGACTTTGGGGTTGCCAAAATGACTGTATCGAGAGTTGGAATGTCCAGACCTTCGTGGGCCTGACTGAAGGTTGCGAAGATGATCTTCTTCTTCGAAGATGCTTCGAGATCAGCTTCTTTCATACCCCCCATGTAGAGACCTGAACTTTTCGGAAAACATTGATGGAGAAATTCACAATGTTGTCGTCGATCACTCAATACCAGAAGTTGTCTGGTCCCCTGTGAAGCTTTTTTTACTAAATTGACAAGCATCTTGTTACGATCTCTATGTTCGACCAATTCTGTAATCATGTTGACAAGTGACAGTTGTCCATTCCGTGTGCACGGGGGTGGATTCATAAACATGGGGCACTCGTATTGGACTGAAAAAACTTCCACCTGTCCTTGATTCTGGCGTTCGACTGCAAAAAATGTTGGACCCATGAACCAATGGAGCACTTTGCTTAGACCATCCTTCCGGACAGGTGTCGCAGACAATCCAAAGATATGTCGAGGACACATCTTGAAGAGACTTTGGCTAAAAACCTTAGCACAAATGTGATGAGCTTCATCCACGATGACCGTCCCGATGCTGTCGAAATCACCGAAGGAGTACTCTTTGAGAGACAAGGATTGAAGCATTGCGATGACAAAGTCACATTCGACTTCTTTTTTGTTTTGTTGAACGACACCAATGGTTGCTCCTGGACAAAATTGTTTGATACGTTCACGCCACTGATCTGCCAAGAATTGCTTATGGACAATGATCATCGTTCTATATCCGAGTGTACACGCTATGGCCAGGGATACCGTCGTCTTCCCATAGCCACATGGTAAAGAAAGGACGCCATGGCCTGCTCGAATTGCTGCCGCATGTGCTTCGTTTTGGTGTGTTGCATCTCGGAGCTTTCCAGTGAACTTGATCTTGGTTTTGGTGGGAGCTGGTCGCTTATCTTGGGTAGGTACATCAGTTCCGTAGAATCTTGGAACACAGATTCCACTCTTAGCTGTTCGGTAAACTTTAAAAGGTGGTGGAGGAAATCCGTATTCATTATTGACGAGTGGCCTTACCGTAAGTTCTTTTTTAATTTCCGGTGTTGGACTCTCTAGAATAAGTCCAGTCCTTGTGAGGACCGCCATGAATTACTTATTTAAAGGGGACAAACTTTAAATGAGTAAATGCCTATTGTCGACGTTTAAGAAACTTCGCATGAACATTGAACAACTGACCTTCCTCAGGACCCTACTGAACAGGTTGAGAGCACCCAGGAAAACCCCGAGTAATCACCCACATTCCATGCACCCTTGAAGTTTATGTCAACATCGACTTCGTCACCCCTTATAAGAGATTGAATCGGACGTCCCTTGACTTCGCACATCACCCTCCTATATCGGAACGGAACCTTCACAGTGAGAACTCTACCATCGAGTGGGTCGTCAATCCTTTTGTTGGTGAGTAGATGCCTCTTCGATGTGTGCATACGTTCGATGATTTCTACAACCTTATCGGGAATGGTGAACCTGATGTACTTTTTATCATTGAAGTCGTACATAGGTTCATGAACTTTGGCTACGAACTTCATGACCTTCTTCTATATACCAATAGGATAAGTAAAACTATAAGCAGTATGATGATGTGTGTAATCATGAAGGGTTCGTAGGGTCGGCGAGTTCCGAATTGTTTGTGACAGAACGAGCGACCCACTTCGATGGCTGCTTCGATGCTCGAGTAGGGTGTTTTCCTTGGAGACATCATTCCACACATGGCAACCTTCTTGGATTTTCCAAAGAATGGAAGTTGTCCATTGGGGTTCAACACACCTGACGACTGTTCAAAGACCCATTGGGTACCTTCCCAAGAGGCTCCCCACCCGATACGAATTTCTTTTGGTTGTACGAGACCGAGTTGATCAATTACTTTTTCGATCAATTTCTCTTGATCCATCTGTACGACTTCTTCCGTGAGATTACAGATGACACAAGAGATTGTCTTCTTGTCTGGAAGGACGATGGGTTGAAGTCGAAGTTCTGTATCCAACACATACTGTAAGTCGCTGGGTATATCCATCTCTTCATTGTACTCCAACATGATGTTGATGGCACCGTAGGTACTGGGACCAACCTTCTCCTTGGCTTCTTCACCCCAGTTGTTCTTCATGAGTTGAAGGGCTGGAGTATTGTCAACGGCCAGAATGAGCAACCCTTCCTTGACAACCATCCCACTTTTGAACTGGGCGGCGAAGCCATTGTCCAGATAGATGACATCTTGAAGTTCCGAACCAAATTGAAAGTTTACACCTTTATCGATGAGTGCTTGTTGCATCGCATCACACATCACCTTTCCAGAAACTTTTTGAGTATAGGGTGAAGAAAGACCGACGTGATCGAAACTTTTGACAAATTCGTAGGCTGTCATGACATCCCAAGTCACACCATCGATGATGAGTGTCACAGCCTCTAGAAGTTTCTGCCCCTTTTCTGAAAGTTCTCCAACAGCATCCTTGAGTGACATCTTTTTATACTTCCACGGCAAGGACAAAACTTTGATGGCCAAACCCGCGAGGGTCATATAGTCCTTTGATGATAGATGTTCACGAATGATGTCACCATTCTTCGTTTCCGCCTTTTCGAAAATGTCATCCCATTTGATACCCATCTCCTTGAACAAACTCTTCGTGTTGATGAAGGCACGATCGAATACTATCCTATGAGCATGCATATCTCTCGTGTCAATGGAAGGTTCCCACCACGAACCACCTGCTGAAAGTTTTTTATCGTAGACGAACACTTCATGGTCCGTGAATTTTTTGAGTTCCCACGCGATGGACATACCCGTGGGACCCGCACCGACGATGTGAATCTTCATTCTACTATTAGGGTAGATATAAAATATCCCGTGTCGCTGCATAGAACACCAGCAGTACCAAGGTCAGCCATGTCTGCAAATCCATGTAGTTTCTCCCCTTGTACAGGACAAACAGGTTTAGAAGTATATGCATGGGTACCGTCTCTCGTCCGTACTTGAGATAGAAACCAAGTGTTGCGGCACCACTCAACATGAGTGCATTGATGAAGGATGATTGTGAAGGCTTCCACAGGAACCACGCGACGTAGAGAAGAGCCACGTATGAAATAAATATGGATCGTCGCAAGAATTCGCGTGGGGTATCTACGATGGCAAGTTTTTTACCCTGGACAACATTTGCTATCCAATGAGGACCTAAGACGAGATACGACATATACAGTACAAGAAACAACTGCCACATTGTTAGTTTTACTTAAGAATAAAAACTTCGTGTACAATAGAATGTTATGTGTTGCTCAACATGTACCAGTCAAAGTTCCAAGTAGGAAGTTGAAAACCTGGAAGTTTGCCGGTAAGTTTCTATGGAAGAACGCCACTGTACAAAATAAATCAGAACTTGGTCGTTGGACAAAGGGGGAACTCCTCGAACTCGGACCAACATTTGTAAAATTAGGTCAAATCGCTTCGACGAGAGGGGATCTCTATCCACCAGAATTTACAAAAGAGTTGGAATCATTACAAGATGAAGTCCCTCCCGTGGAATTCGATACCATTGTAGATTATGATATTTTCAAGGAATTTGACCCTGTACCATTTAAATCCGCGAGTATCGGCCAAGTCCATATGGCCACTCTCCAGAACGGTCAAAAGGTTGTTGTAAAATTAAAACGTCCAGGGATCCTGGATATCATGAAAGAAGATACCGATACCATACGCGACATTGTACACTTTTTAGAACGAGTTGGTTTTGACACGGGAAACAGTTCGGGGTCGGTCCTTGATGAGTCCATCGAATATCTGTTGGGTGAGGCTGATTACAAACAAGAGATTAACAATGCCATCAAGTTCAAGAAGAGTATGAAGGGTGTGGATTGGGTAAAAGTTCCTAAGGTGTACAAGAAGTATTCGAACGATGAGATGATTGTCATGGAGTATGTCCCGTCGACAAAGTTGACGGAGATTACAGACAAGAGAGTGAACAAGAAGAAGATCTGCGAAGCCTTGATCAATTCATATGTCATCCAGACCATGGATAATGGCCTCTTTCATGCAGACCCACACCCCGGTAACCTAGGATTTTCATCTAAGGGTAAACTTGTATTTTATGACTTTGGTCTACTTGTACCACTATCCGAAGAACTCCGGGACGGGTTCACAAAATTGTTTGGTTTCATAATCATGCGGGACACCGCTGGTATAGTTGATACACTCGTCAAGTTGGGTGTCATCGTTCCAACATCTTCCGATGTTTCGGATATTGAACTGTTCTTCGAGACCATCTTAGGATACCTGGAAACCCTCGATGGTTCTGGTATCGTGAATGATGATCTCGCCGCACAACTTGCTGTTGAAAAACCATTCGTCGTACCGAGTAGTTTCGTGTATCTCGCCAAGGCCTTTTCGACTATCGAAGGTATCTGTCTCAAACTGGATCCGGATTTCAACTACTTCACCTACCTGGAACCCCTCATCCAACAACAAATCATAGAATCTGTCGACGTTGGAGACATATTCATGAAGACGACAGAGATACCCGGTACGATCGGTAAGATAAATACGGCTGTCACGGGTCTTCAAAGGTCTAGAGGGTCCATGAAACGATCGATGGTCAAAACACAACAGGAAATTAAGCTCGTCCAATACAGTGTGGTATGTGCTCTATTGGCTGAGAGATTTGGTGACAATCCACCTTTGGCGATGTTTTTTGTTTTGTGCACCCTATGGTTTACTTTTCGTAAAAGTCGATAGACTTCTTCCCACTCTTAGTGGGCTTGTTATCTTTCTTAATCAACCTGTTATGTTCCTCAAAGTACCCCTTCAGGCGACGCTGCTCATCACGGAAAATATCAGAAAACTTCTCTTTGATCTTATCCACGTCGGCGTCACGTTCCTTCTGAATCTTCTTACTCAATCTCTTGAACCCCTTGTTCTTCTTCTCGGCAGCGAATACAGTCAATGTGTTTGTAATGGCGAACATTTACTTTGTATTGACATTTAATTTCTTAAGTTTCTTCAACCTGGCGACTCGACGAGGTTGGCGGATTTCTTCCATCTTCGCTGCCGCTGTATCTTTATAGTTCAGTGCTGGTGGTTCTTCTTTCTTAGTCACCTGGACATAGCCCATTCTACGGGCAAGCATAGGGCGTCGAGACAGTTCAAGGAGGCACAAGGCCGGTGTGGGGTGGGTGGTGCACGTGTTGTTCATTTTGTAAGGTACTCATTCTGGGGATTTTATTTTTAAGTTCAAACGTCTCAACTTTTCCTGAAACTCCCGACGTTCTCCTGGAGACTCGATCTCTTTTCCCGTGGCTAAAGCCTCAATCTCAGGACCCGTGAGCTGCATCGCATTCACCCTAAAGTCCATGAACGCTTCCATCGTGGTGGGGACCAAGGGCTTCACTAAATCGAAGATGGCATTCGCGTAGTCTCGAATCTCCTTCTGAGCATGATCATCCATTCGAAGATGAAGGTAGTGGAGGAGGTTATGAAGGTTAATCTTCCAATAAAACTCGGTATAGGTCGATTGTGGGAGGGTACCACGAGCCTGTTCACGACAACAACCGTTTTCAAGGAGTTCCTCGTAGACATCAAAGGAATCGCTCAGTTGCTGAGCCACTTTGTTGTCTAGGTCACCTTTGAGTTCTACGACGCCTTCAGAACCTTGGTGATTCACCTGGGATTGCCCCCTGTAGGTATCGGGTTCGTAGTACTCCTTGGGAACAACCGAGTACCGAGCAGAGAGTTCATTCACACTGGCGGTGCGGTGCCGAAGGTGTTGTCGGGCAATGTAGATTGGCATTTTGATGTGAAATTTGAAGTCGACCATTTCAAAAGGGGTTGTGTGCCAATGACGTAGGAGGTAACGAATGAGGCCACGGTCTCCACGAGAGGTTTTGGTACCGTCACCGTAGGAGACTCGGGCTGATTGGACGATGGACGAATCCAAATCTTTTTGAGGCATGTGGTCCACGAGTCTGACGAATCCATGATCAAGAACCTTTTGCATTATACGAATCTATCCGTTCAAATCTTTAATAGATACACTCGTCATCGAAGGGAACTTCGCCACAAAAGTCGTAGAGTCTGTATAGCTTCTCTTGGGTCTTTTCAAGTTCAATCCTCGTCTCATCCATGGCATCGATGGCTTCGTCCACGAGTTCCAAGAATGAATCCAATTCATCAAGGGCGACACGGTGAGTGTTCCTATTGGGCTTCCTCGTGTGAAACGCTGACTTGAGACGCTTGTTACTCTTGATAACCTTGTCGATGTGTGGCTTGTTGACGGCGGACATACGGATGGAGAGACTCATTCTATACCTTACACTACTTTCATATCTTTAACGAGATCGTCGATACTTTTATAATATCTATTAAGGTCTTTTTCGAAACGTTTCGTTGTCATGTGTTTCTTATCATTCAAATAGATCCACGCCAGGTTTGACTTTGAGTACTTTGTTCTCTTCTGGTTTTCGTTGGGTCGACGAGCGATCAGTTTGGTAGCCTTCTTCTTTTTCGTAGCTGGTTTGATTTCAACTCTGTTCACGAAGGAGAGTGCCTGCATGACGGTATCGGCCAGGTCATCCTTCTTCTTCGATTTGATGAAGGTATCGAGCCAATGTGTATTCACATCATTTTGTCGTATGAAGGCTTCGCATCTTTCGATCGAAACCTTCTTCCTCTTGTTATATTGTGCCTTACCGGGTCCGGCAACATCCGGAATTTTGTGGCGAGCATCGTACAGCATCGTCTCAGCCTCTGGACATTTGATGATGAAGTAGGCGTGCAGGAAGTGCATGACTGAAACCATCTTCTTGTTACGATCGGGTTGCTTTTCGATGAGCACCGTTTTTGCGTCAAGTACCCACGGGCGTTCATCGAGGTGTTTCCGAAGGGACACGTAGACACCGTCAGCATGTTGAGGCGGCACACCCGAAACATCCCACTGGACTACGAGGTTTTCATGATCTTCGTCAAGCAAACACATCGCGAGATTCTTTATACCAACGTCAATACTAAGAATCATTGGTATAAAGGATTAGTATCTCTTTAAATGTATGAAGTGGATCGGTCACAGAGGGTATTCATTAGAGTACAAGGATAATAGCATCGAAGCGATTCGTCAAGCTGTGGTGAGGGGGTACGATGGTGTGGAGATTGACATTCAGTTGTGTAAAACGGGTGAGATTGTTTTGCATCATGATGTGTATTTGGGTGATCAATTCATCAAGGATGCTCCATTTGATGATCTTGACGTGATTTCTCTCGATGACGTTTACCGCGAAATTCCTGAAATTTCGGATGTTCCGTTGCTTTTAGATATCAAGGGTAATGATCATTCCATCATACAGGCTCTTGAAATATTTTATCGACACCGATCCATAGAAAATGTGACATTCTGTAGTTTTAACAGATCGTTGCTTTTTGGATTGCCGAGCAATTTCAAAAAAGGGTCGACATTTGAGACATCATTCAAAGTGGGTGAATATGACATGATCACACAAGGAATAACGGCTGTACTTATTCACTGGACGTGTTTGTCACACGAATTTATTAAACATTGTCACGCGAAGAATATTACAGTCTATACGTATACACACAAAGAACAGATGGAACTGGAATACATGTATACATACGAGGTGGATGCTATTATTACAAATGGGTTTACTTCTTACCCAGGAAACTCATCGCAACAGCGGCGAAAACAAGAATGAGACAGAGGACCGAAGACAGTGACGACAACCAAGAGTTGTTAGCCACGAATGATACAAGGTCGAATCCACCCTTGGTGACATCCTTGGCAGCCTCGGCCGCCTCGTCAGCAACTTCTTTGAGACCCTGGACAACTTCACCCGTATCATCGACAGCCTTCCCAATCGCCTCGAAGGGGTTGAGTGTGTCGTATAGCAACATCAAGAAAGTCGTGCCTCCCACGACATACATACCGGTCTTCATGAGACCTTCACGAGCTGCGGGAACATTTTCAACGAGTTCGTCGACATCCTTAAGTTTCTTTACCTGTTCAGGTGTCATTTCGACTTCAGAAACCTTTTTAACGTGCTTTCCCGCTTGTGTACCCTCTACGGTTATTTCAGTCATTGGTTTACTGTTGGGTCCGATCTTTGGAGTACCATCCGCATTTTTCAGGGGTCGATACGTAACCTTCTTTGCTCCCTCAAAAAGTTTGGGAAAAGACTTCTTCATCGCACCCAAAGTACCACCGGCAATCTCGATTGTACGCCGCGTTGCATTTGTAACTGTAGTCCCTGCCTTCTTAAATACGCCGTCGGGCTTAAGTTTTTTAGCCAGGGTCGGATCTAAACCCTTGACGTAATCCGTGTCGAGTTTTTTTCCAATCTTAGCCAACTGAACATCATCGAGATTTTTCAATATTTCATTTACGTCTACAGTATCTAAACCCTTGATTCCAGTAACTATATCATCGACTGGTAAAACTTTAAGTTGTGACACGGGCAACGATTTAAAACTGTATGTCCCCACGGAAGCAGTATCGCCACCAACCTTGGCAGCAGCCTTGGCAGCAGCAGAAACCATTTACAGTGTACTGAGAAAAATAAAATTACACCAAGTACGGGTTTTTCCGTTCACTCTCCTCTGATTTTCTACACGTCGGTCCCTGTCCCCTATATCCCGGTTTACAAGGCTTATAACAGAGTCCGGCATCCTTCTTTTTACCCTCGGGGCATTGGTCAGGAACCGTTGCGTTACCGGCTCTAGAATACCTGTTACGTGGTTTATCACAGAATGCAGACCCGGCTGCACCCGAACGAAACGTGAAATCCGGGAGACACTCTTCATTGCACGTCGTTCCACGAAATGTGTATCCATCTCGGCAGTCTTTTCTTTGATAGAAGCACGCCTTGAAGGGGTTTGAACATTTGTTACCAGGTATATACGCATGGATCGGCTGCAAACACGTGAACCCAGTGTTTCTAGTACCAGTTGGACACGCCCCCTCACATTCAAGTGCTGACGACTTGTAAATTTCTTCGCCGTTGGGTCCCGTACGACACTTCGGGTAGCAGAGTTCACCCTTCCTCTCCTTGTCGGGGCCACAGATCATAGGTGTACCAACACCGCGACCATACGTATCCTTAATAGCTCCTACAGCCTCGTTGATCCACGGTGTAGCGACCCACCCGAGTACTGACACAGTCGCTAAAGCAACACTTCCAGGATCACCAGAATTCCATGCTTCTATACGATTGTCCCAATCTCGCATGTAGCTACGAGTGACAGTTTTGCCTAGTAAAAATTCTGCTGCTTCCTGCCCTGGACGCGTAGTACACTCATTGTTTTTCAGTTTTAGACCTAGGCGTTTACAGTAATCATTCGTAAAGTCACAATCACCGCGTTCTGTGTTGAACTGTACACCGTACACCTTAGGATTTAAACGCTGGGCAGACTGAGAATTCATCACGTTGTCCGCACGAATACCGTATTCACAAAAGGCGACGAGTGCTCCCCACGGTTTGAGAAGACAAACCTTTTTGGGAAGTTTCTTTTCTATGACATTTGGATTATCTTTCGTTCCGGGGTTTTTGCGATCCAATACACGGTATGTATCAGTGTACGAAGCGACGAACGGTGAATAGTCTTTTGGAATCTCTTTGGGTGCAGGTCTAAATGGGTTTGTGTAGAGTAAATGTTTTTCTTTCGTGCGATCGTTGTATTTCTGGGCAGCACTTTGGGTGAGAGCGACACCAATGATATTTTCTGATGATAGGAATGGTACCTTTTCGATCTCACGTCCTTTACCCTTTTTCACATAGAAGTCATATACGAGTTCATCTCGCTTATTTGTATTTTTCATTGCAATGTCGATGGCTTGTTCGAATTCCTTTTCAACTTGTTCAGACACTTGTGTGTTGTCGTCCATCGTCGCCACCAAAAACTTGACCATCGATTCTTCACTCATGAGATTGAGTGCATCCGGTAAAAATTCACCAATGAGATGTTGACTCATCTCTTCTTGGTATTCAGGGAAGGCTACAAGGGGTGAAAATGGCATGGGTGGTGCAGATCCATCTTCGTTCAAGGCTTCTTCGAACTGTACCTCTGAGATGTTTCTCGTTTGTCGCACAATTTTGTTCTCTATGAAATTGTCATATCCAAGAGCGTTCGACAGATCCAGGAGTATACTCATCAACTCGAATGATATAACGGCGGCAGCACATATCCCTCCACATTTCGACGCCACTTGGAATTTTATAAACAACCGGGTCGCTACACTGGTTGCCAGTTTTGTTGCCATCTTGGCAGATACTGCAGCGGCAAATCTACGGGCAGCCGTTTTAGAAACATATGTGCTTCCAAGTCGAACACCAGTCACGAGCATCGTCTCTACGACAATACTGACCACGACCGCAAAGGCTATTTCGCCAATTAACGTTTTGAGATCAAGTTTGTTATTGATATCCTTAAACTCACAACACCCATTCGCGGCGACTTTCATTCCATCCGGACATTTACCACTCTTATCGACATACACGATACAGGATGTTTCAAGTTCTTGTTCCACTATACCACGTAACTCTTTATCGTCGACACCCGCTTGTGCTGCCAGACTTTCAATTCTCGTGTCTTTTTCATTCAGATAAGATTTAGTTTCTCGACTCGGTCCAATAGATGTGAATAGATTGAACCCCATTACTGCACCAACTGATGACATTGATGAACTGATCATCAGAATGATGAGTAACAGAATGATGGTTGTCCCATTGTTCTGATTATTATTCATCCTATTTAAAGGGTATATTTTTTTAATATAAAGATGTGGTGCTGGTGGTGTTGTCATCCATTCGATACAGAACCATTACAGCTCCCGTACAGTTACGACGATCGTCGGAAAAGATTTACAACACTGGGTAACTTTTGTTCGTGGAGCTGTATGAAATCATACGCCCTGGATAAATATGGCGTAAACAAGGGAAGCATCATATGTGGAAACATCACGTTGATGCGGAAGCGGCTTTATGGTAAATTGGAGTCCATCAAGCGAGCACCTAACCGTTACGCATTGAAGGTTTTTGGGGGTGACCTAACCATCGAAGCCTTCAGGGAAAATGCGGTCATAGATGACACTCCACGGAAGGCTATAACTACTGAACCCGTGAAGGATAATACAGTATCATTTATTTCAAACGCTAAAAAGATGAATGAAATAAAAAATACGAATGATGGTTTAGTATTGAAGCGATCGAAACCACTTCAACGTAATCAAAATAGTTTAGAATCAGCGTTGGGTCTGGTCATTAATCCTCCTCGTAGCCGGGAGTGACGCACCGATAGATGTAACGCATGTTGGATCCACTCTTTTCGGCAGCGAAACCCTGAAGGAGTTCTCCTTCGTTGCACTCGATCGCACCTATCTCATCTAGTACTTTTTTAGGATCACTCTTAACGTATGTTTTATAGGGCGACAGAGAAGTTCGAACCTTCGCGGGACCCTTGAGGTTGATACAGTCGTACTTGTATCCAGCCTTCGTACCGGAACTGTTCTGGTCAAGGACGAAACCCACGAGGGCTTGGTTAGAAGAACAGAGAGCCTGGGCCCCATGTATATCATCAATGGTACCACTGCGAGACGTGACGTAGTTACCGACGTTTCCGAATTTCAACTCACCCGGATTGACGAGGGAGGAACATTTATATCCATAGACATCATCCTCACCATCCTCCCCATCCTCACCGAGTTTCTTTTTAAATTCAAATCCTCTCAGAGCAGTCTGATCCTCGTCATCGAGACCACAATTGATGGGCATACCAGTGAGAGAAGCGACATTACTTTCCAATGTCGCGTCGTACACCGGTGTCACGTTGGAGAGAGCATTGTCCGTGTCGATGAGAGTCATGATTTCACCATCATCACCGTTACCCTGGATGACGAAGCTTTCTGAGGCCATGCTTCCTCCACCCATCAACCCCTGTGTTTCAACAGGGGGTGTGTAAACGGGTTCGGGCTCTTCCTTCTTGATTCCCAAGAACTTCCACTCGGTTTGGATACCGTAGGCGATGGCCGCCGCAGAGCTACCCATCGACCCCAACAGGACCAACGGCAAAATAGCGTTAGACATTTAATATACCTTCAGATTTTTTTATGTGACCTGGGACATGCATCGTCAACCGAAACGAGGTGACACTCTGGACAATCGAAGTAGATCTTTGCATTTCTCGGAACGAGTCTATCTTGTGAAAAAAGGGTGAGATCTTTCACGGTATATATGCCGTATTCGACCATCGTTTCAAGTGTGGGGAACTTCATCCTTTTACTTCAAACAACACAAAGCCTTATTCACCTTTAGCAGAGCCGCGAAGCTGTCCACCATAGAGGGGACCAAGGTCTTGAGAACCATCTCGAATTCGGTATCCTTGTCACCCGGTTCAATGTCTTCGATGATCTTCTCGATGATGTCAATGACGAGTTCACGCTTCTCGGACCCCTTGAGCTTCTTGAACTTTGCAGCCTCGAGCATCAACCGAGTGACGATCGGGGGAAGATCGGACTTCTGGACACCATCCTTGAGGTACTTCTCCTTGATCTCGTTGTAGCACTTTTCGACACCCTTGACATCAATCTTTCCTGAGAACTTCGCGAGTATAACTTCCATTTATGATAAAAAAATATTTATATTTAGTAAGATGGAACTCGATGCATTCGTAGCGATACTCATCGGTATTTACCAGATGTGGGATAACCTCAAAGAAGTTATAGAGACCAAGAAAGTTCGAATCGATAAGAAGACTGCGACATTGAGTCTGATTGCTGGTCTACTATGGTTATCCTATCACTACAGAACGGGTATGAATAACACTGTTGTGATCACAATCTTGGGATTGATTGTGAACCTCTACATTTTACACGTCATCTACTTAAAAGAGAAGAAGGATAAGAAGATATAATGCAGTGTCTTACTGTTGCCTCCAGTGTCCGACCACCTATCGCCCCCAAGAAGTCTTCTAAGAAGCTTCCTGTGAAGGTGATCGGTCGTCCCAACGATTATCTTTCTGTTGCTGAGCGTGTCAACGGTCGTGCAGCCATGATTGGGTTCACGTCTGCTGTAATCGATGAAGTGATGACCGGTAATCCTATCAGTACCCAGTTTCACGACAACGTCGGTCTTTCTGTCGCTGTTGCCAGTCTGGCGTTTCTCGGAACAGCGGCGAATCCTAAGGATGAGGGTTACGTTCAAGGGTTCTGGAAGCCTGAGACGGAGTTGCTGAATGGTCGTCTGGCGATGGTAGGTATCGCGTCACTTCTCCTAACAGAGTCGATCCATCCCCTTGTCCCGCTCTTCTAGATATATAGCCTATGAGGTCCAAAATATATAGTTTTTCGTCCATGGACAGTGTTCCTGATCTACGCATCACGTATATCAAGATCACCCACAGAGACATGATGGCTTCCTTCATGCTACAGTTTTAGCCGATAAAAATAAGCCAGTGAGTAACACGATCGTGTGAAGGCCCAACGAAAAACGAGACCACATCACCTTGAGTTGATCCTTTACGTTACACTTTCGTGTCAAGTCGACGGCCGCCAACGATACGACAAGACCCAAGATGCCGTAGAGCATCATGAACGCACCAGTATCATTGTTGAACATCTTAGTGAGTACGAGGGTCAATGGTATGGTGAGGGCAGCCACCAAGCTGTGGGACATGTACTTGAACAGCGTGTCGTACATCTTCTTACCCTTGACATCGCTACACCTCGAATACACGTCAATGCTAATCGACGTCGTGACCATGTACAAGAGTGATAATACCAAAATGACAAAGACGGAGATGGCCGGCAATTCAATGTCGACACTGCCATTCATGATACCCTTGGCTGTGTTATAGATTTCTTCGTACCGAGACATATCTTGTAGTATCCTGACATTTTATTTAAAGGTGAGCACGTAGTATTCTTTAATGGTGAAGGTAACATTCGCTATAGGTGTATGTAATGAAGCTAGGGAACTGGGTGACCTTCTGCACTTCCTCGTCAATGAGCAAGACGTCATCAATCATGGCGATGAAGTGAATGTTATGGTCGATTCTAAGAATGTGACACCATCGGTTCGGTCGGTATTAAAACAGTTTGACACTGTGACGGTGTGTGAACATCCATTGGATGGTGATTTCTCGGAACATAGGAATTACCACATCACACAATGTACGGGTGATGTCATCTTCATGTTGGATGCAGATGAAATTCCACAGGTGAAACTCATCGACGTCGCGAGAAACTTTGATCAAGGTGACATTTTGTACATTCCGCGAATGAACATATGTCCAGGATATTCTGAAGAGTGGCTAAAGAAGCACGGCTTCAAAGTCAATAATATAGGGTTTATAAATTGGCCAGATTTCCAGGGGCGTATTTTTAAAAGGGTTCCTCATGTACGATGGTCTGGTAAAGTACATGAAAAACTAACAGGGTCGGATAAGATTGTTGGGCTTCCACCAGATGTTTCCAATGGTCTATGGCACATCAAGAACCTGAAGAAACAGGATCGTCAGAATTCTTTGTATGACACCATCGTTTAAAATCTTCTTCACCAAATTCACCCGGATAATCCCAAATCTTGTGGATACCAACGGGTGACTTTGGTGGCTCAGCGTCACGGAGTTTTGTTTCGGCGGCAAACTCATAAGCAATCTCTTTGGTTGGGATATGTAAAGTAGTATCGAAAGAAAAGAAAACATCATCAAGTTTTTTATTCTTGTCTGTATTTTCGATACAGTACTGGTAACACGGTAGCACTTTTCGCAGCGAGAAGCCACCGTTACCCACACGGGCATGCGGTACGTCACCAATGTCTTCAACGACTGTCCAAGTTCCCTCACTTGACACAGCCTCTCTCCATGGTGCTCCAATGTAGTCATACTCGAAAAATCTTTCATCAATGGGTCTGAAGATATAGGAATCCCACTGCATTAACAACAGATGGGTCGAAGTGAAGCGACTGTACAACTCGGGTGAACACGAGAAGGCATTATATTCGTCGATGGACTGAAGAGCATTCCACGTGATCGTAACGTTGGTCCACTCCTTGGTCCACTCCTTCATGTCCTTCAAGTTCCGAGGAGAACAGATGATGTGAAGTCCAACGTCCGTACCACCATATACATGAGCGATGTTCCATAGATTAAACCTTGTCAATGGTTTTCGATCTCCTTCAATGAATAGGACGGTCAGTTTTTCAGGGTGTTGACACCATATCTTTTGTTCGGGTGTGGGTTCTTCCAACGATTTCAGATGTTCGAAGAACCACATTTACTTTCTATCTGTTCATAACTTTAAATTAGATGGTCATAGTTTTCTCATGCCCGACACGAAGGGTCGTATTTACAATTACTTCAAAACCTATATCCTTGAGATTTTTACAAAAGGCGACATCTTCAGAACACATGTCTTTCATCCCGCCAATCTCAATGAGAGGGTAACTAAAGTATGGATACTGCATCTTCTCCAGAACTTCTCTACGACACGCGAAGAAGCCCATACCATTATACGCCACGGAGATGTACTTGTCTTCTTTTTCAAGTTCGTCAGCTTTCATGAATTCGAATGATCCGTTTTTCTTGAAATAGTCCACGTCCCACTCCTTCACACATGTGAGGTGTTTCATATCTTGCATCCGATAGAGACCGGAGACGACTGGATACGTTTTGGTATCTTCGAGTAACTCGATGACTTGTTCGGGGGTGAAAACGATATCGGAATCTATCGTGAGCCAGACATCATATTCAACCTGGCCACCAAATGGTTTCTGGTCAGCACCACGAAGTACATCGAGACCGAGCGTCTTCATTCGAGAGAATGAGACAAAACTTGAATATTCGTTCGTGACCATAAAGTCGTACCCCTTCTTGGTTAGGGTCATTAGGGTCTGAGACCAGTTCATGAGAAACGTTCCAGAGAACGTTCGTCCGGGGAGTGCGAGTATGACTTTCATCTCTTCAAAATACTGAGTACTTCTTTAACCGCTGGGTGTCGAACAATATCTTCATCTTCCATCTCTACATGTGTGATGTACTCGAGGTCTTGGCACTGCATTCTATAGATGAGATCTTCGAGTCCATTATCCTTACCAAGATCAGACTGTTCGAGATCACCAGTCACGATGAGTTTGGTTCCTTCACCAACCCGTGTCAAAAGCATCTTCATCTGATTGGGTGTGGAATTCTGCATCTCATCGGCGATGATGAGGGTGTTATTGAACGTTCGACCTCGCATGTATCCGAGAGGTTCTATTTTAACAAATCGATCGATTTGATTATATGAAAAATACTGTTCAAAAATGTCAAACATCGGCTTCGTCCATGGTTCCATTTTCTGATCCATGTCACCTGGAAGGTACCCCATATCTTCGTCGGCAGCTACGATGGGGCGGGTCAAAACAATCTTAGGACGCTGATACTTGGCTACGTGTTCAAGGGCAATCTGACACGCCAACATTGTTTTTCCGGATCCAGCGGGACCAGTACCTATCACGATGGGTTTAGTCGACCTAAGTGCGAGTGCATATTTACATTGACCAGGAGTTTTGGGGAAGTTCATCTATATCTATTAAAGATATTTTCCTTATATTAATTAAATGGAGTTCCACTTTGTAAAATTAAATGTAAACGGGACGTACCTGAGTCTTGTGGATCCCGCGTCTAAGCCGCGTTTTATATGTTTTAGTGAAAAGGAAAAGGCTTACGATTGTATAAATTATGTAGCATCATTTAGATCTAGATATGGTGTGTGGCCATGTTTTGACATGTCACGGGGGCAGAGAACACTTCAGAGTAACACCACCGTAAAATTACGAACACCCGAACAAGTGAAGCGATACTTGGATCTTGAAACCTACGACTTCAATACGATAGACCGAATTGCCACACGGACAAATGCGTCGTTTTATTGTGTCCTTCGTTTCGAGACGGAAATGATCCAGAATATTGAATCTATCTCCATGGCTGGTCAGGAGATGGATGCCGTCGTAGATGAAGATGCGTACAGAGACCTTCTTGAATTCAGCTTAAAAATAAACTGATACGTGTACTCATGTGTGGCATCCTAGCACTTTTCGGAGAAGAAGTGGATGTGTCGTCATACCTATTGTCCCACCGCGGTCCAGATAGTTATGGGACTAAAACACTTGGAAAATGTCGAATGGACTTTTATCGTCTCGCCATCAATGATCTTACACCAGCTGGTATGCAACCCTTTGTGTGTGGTGATTCCATGCTCATCTGCAACGGTGAAATCTACAACCACCGAGAATTTAGGACGGGTCTGGAAAAGGGGAGCAGCGACTGTGAGATACTCGCACCGTTGATCAAGGATGTTGGTATCATGAGTACACTTAAACTGATTAATGGTGACTTTGCCTTTGTGTACACAGATGGGAAACGTATCATGGCTGCCAGAGACCCCGTCGGTGTGAGACCACTTTTTTACTGTAGATACCATGAAGGGTCGATCGCATTTGCGAGTGAAGCCAAGGCTCTTTTATTCCTGAATGCTGAAATCAACATCTTTCCACCTGGACATTTCTATGACTCCTACGTGAATGATTTTGTATGTTATCATACTGGATACTGGAATGTCAATAAATACACCACTTTGGATTCTAAGGGTATATTGCGTCAGAAATTAGAGTACGCTGTCAAACAGAGAATCGAAAATACTGAACGAGATGTCGGATTCTTATTGTCAGGTGGTTTAGACAGTAGTCTCATCGCGGCAATTGCCACGCGGATCATGGGAAAAATAAAGACATTCTCTATCGGTCTACCGAACAGTCCCGACTTGGCAGCTGCCCGTAAGGTTGCAAAGTACCTAGATACAGATCACACTGAAGTAACGTTTACACCCGAGGAAGGTATTTCACATCTCAATGATGTCATTCATTCACTAGAATCATATGATACGACGACGGTGCGTGCGAGTACACCAATGTGGCTTCTTTGTAAATACATCAAGCAGCACACGACGTGTCGGTATATTTTTTCGGGTGAAGGGAGTGACGAGGTATTGGGTGGGTACTTGTATTTTCATAATGCACCCAATGTGGTTGAATTTGCATGCGAGAATATGCGGCGTCTTCGATTGATTCATCAATTTGACGGACTCCGTGCAGACCGATGTGCCGGTGCACATGGTCTCGATCTTGTGGTACCATTTCTCGATAAGGACTTCATAGATGCGTGCATGACGATAAATCAGAATGATAAAATCGACAAGATTGAGAAGCGTGTACTACGTGAAGCCTTTGAAGGGTATTTACCCAATGACATTCTCTGGCGACAAAAGGATGGTATGAGTGATGCGGTCGGGACGAATTGGGTTGACAGTGTAAAAAAATACGCCGAAAATGAGGTTGATTCGCAGATGTTTCATGAGACTGTGACGAAGTCTCATGGGCACAACATACCGCTAACCAATGAAGAGGCATTGTACCGGTCTATCTTCTGGAGAATGTATGGGAGAGACAACGATCATCTCATCTCGGAGATTTGGAGACCCCGGTGGACGACCATCACAGATCCAAGTGCGAGACTACTTATAGAAAAGAATCGCAAGTAATATAAATGTCTCATTTCGTGAGAAGTTTCGATTGTAATGATGAAAAACATGTACTGTGGTTGAAGGATGTGGGGGACGCCATGACCAAGGTTACGAACAATGAAAGGGTTGACATTATTTCAGTCGTCAATTCGAACCCTCTAAAGGGAAAACCTACTATGAACAATGTAGCTGATTGGGCCTATGTACATTTTCAGCTCACTATGAAATATGCGAATGCCGTCCTAAACTGTGACGCATTCATTCCTTCGAAGTGAATGCCCTATATTCGTCGAGTGTAAAATCCTGTGGTTCGGAATTTTCATCCATTCGGACAAGTAAAATTGGACCAAGAACATCTTCGTAGTCGAATGGTTCCGGTAACACATTTTCGTTATGTACAGTACCTACCTCACTTTTCATAACGACAACGTCAATTTCTGGCCACTGACCTATAAATGTCGGGTGTCGCATGAGCACCAGGTGAGCTTCGTTCACGTGGGGTGCCAAGTCGAGTTCAAGTTCTTCTATATCTCCTAGCTTTTCATGAAGTATCACAACCTTCGTCGTCATCCTTGATATCACCAAAGACAAAAATGTTGTGTACTAACAAGATGTATCGCCTCGCCATACTCCTCGTTATTGCCCTCATCATCGTCCGTATGACGTACTATGAAAAATACACCCGTGCCCTGGATGGTGCATATGCCCCTACCAGAAACTCCAGGCGTGTGTCCAATGTCTTCAATGTATGCTCCCCCGAATCCAGTGAGTGTGACAGAACGACATTCCCAGTCGAAGGTTTGCCACTTGCATAACCTAAGTTAAAACAATTCACATCTGATAGTAAAATGGAATCCTACGTCACACGTGAATTTTCCAAGCTTCTTGGGTTACCTGAAGATCACACGATATGTGTAAATCTTGAACGCTGTATCTTCAACTGGAGTGTGCGTCGGTCCAAACAGTTTGATGACGTACCCACGTGGGAAAATAGGCGTTTCCGAGATCGATACAAACACAAGTTTATCGAGATGAAACAGGGTCTCATGAGATGTCCTGCGAACTGTGAAAATTTGAAGAGTGGGAAGGTGAAAACATTTCAATTCATTCAGTATGACCCAAAAGAACTTTTACCCGATGGACCGTACGCTAAGACACGGGATACGTTGGTGTATAGGGATCTTCGTAAAGAATATTACTCGAAGGAATTGAAGAATCAGGATGGGTTATTCAAATGTGGACGTTGTAAATCTATGAAGACGACATATTATCAGATGCAAACGAGGTCGGCAGATGAACCCATGACTGTCTTCGTGAGTTGTCTCGACTGTGGTAAAAACTGGAAGTGTTAGACTTTGAGACCGTACATGGTGTTGGTAAGATCTGTCGGCATGTCGCCAACGGAGAGGATGAAATTGTATCCCATTTGTCGTTTCATTTCACCCTTTTTCTGGGCAGGTGAAAATCCGAGAACGTCGTAGTAGATGTTATGTTTTTTCAATTGGTTTATCGTGTATTGGACAACAGGTGAAAGGTGGGGGCGTGCCGTGATGATGATGACCTTGTAGCCGAGAGCTTTAGCATACTGTAACAAATGAATGATGGGCTCGTTTCTCTTCCCACTCGTAAATATCAGTGTATCGTCGATGTCGAACATGACGGCATCATTCTCCTTTATCACCCGATCTTTAAGAATGTGCATACTTAAAATAGTTTAAGAAAATAATACGTGGTATCCGTAGATGGAAAATCAATTAATCGACGTTGTCTTATCCGAAGATGTCGTATCACTGGCCCGTGTCGTTGAAGATCTTGGTACATCTGTCAAGGTGCAGATCCTGAACAAAAATCATGGTGGGATCTACATCTTCGATGAAGAGGAGGAGCATATCCCGAAGGAGGCAATCTGTGGTTACTACGACACGGATGACCTAGAGAAGACAGGTCTCTATGTGAGGACTCGGTTCGGGTACGAACAAGTTTCCGAAAGTGATTCTGATTATGATCCAGGTGAAGATGATGACGATGATGAGAGCTGTGAATCTGTCTCCCTAAGTGATGAAGAAACTGACGAAGAGTAATGGATTTTGTACCGAAGAAGCGTGTGACGAAGAATGACAAGAAACACAAGAAGGATGTGTATACCTCGAAACATTTAAGGATTTCCCAACAGTTATATGAAAAGCGACGCGAGCATGAAGCTCTTGATCGTATCAGCGGATCCAAGAATGACATTGGGGTACTCAAAGGTTATTCAAAGAGTAGCTAATTATCTAGCATCTAAGGATGTTGAAGTTGTAATGTACACCGTTAATTACGAAAAAGAAAGGGCACTACCCAATGTGTTCATAGATCCACGAATTAAACTTTTACCCGTCAAGGATCCCACTAGTTTTGGTTTGGATGCGTTTAGATCGAAGGTTGATGAAGAACAACCCGATCATATACTGATATACGCAAGCGTCGACGTAGTATATAACTACGTCAAAAAATTAGACACTAGGCATAGGGTCAGTGTATATATTGACATCTGTCAGCGATGGTCGGATACTTTAATTTTTGATAAATTAAAGAGTCGTGTCTATCACTGGTTTACTTTTTTGGGGTGCTGGCGTGATCATCTCGTGGATGATCTGAAGTTTGATCCGTCTAGTGTTTCCGTTTTGGAACATGGTATTAATTTCGACGAATTGAAACCCATCGAAATCACAAAAGAAACCCCTTCGTTCATAGTTTTGAATATGAACCGTAATTCTGTTCGAAAAAATTGGGTCGCCACCTTGAGTGGTTTCATAGAGTTTTTATCTAGGCATAATTATGACCCATCAATTAAACTGTATGTGTCGTGTGGAACGGATGGATCTGACCAATACTGTGACATTGAGGAACACACGTACGTTGAGTTTCTTAAACGAGGTCTGGATTACATGGATTACACACAACATTTCATTCTCAACGCTAGACCAATGTCCTTGACGAAGGATGAATTAAACAAATTATATTCTGAATGTGACGTGGGTATCAATACATGTTTTTCTGAAGGATTTGGTCTTTCTTCCGTCGAACATGCATACTTTAACAAGCCTCAGGTATTGACGGATATACCAACCTTTCGTGACACGTTGGGTGATGACGCCGTTTATATAAAATCGAGTCTCACTCACGTATATACCGGTAAGAATGGCATAAAGGGGGAACGAGTCATAGTCGACTCAGACTCTGTAGCAGACGCCCTCGATCATTGCTACAAAGGAAAGTTCGTGACCGATACCAGGGACAAGGTCTTTAAGAGGTTCAGTTGGGTAAACATACATAAACAAATCGACCGTATGATTAGTATATTGAAGAATGGCTCCCTATAACCCTCCTGTGTCTCATTACACTGAACTTGACGTGTCCGACTACGACGAAGACTTTATGTTTTCCTTTGTCGGTAAAGGTGGTAAGCGTCATTATTGGCTGACTCGTATGATCGGTGTCGACTACTTGTGGTACGATCATAAGCGTAAGGTGATTGAAATCTGGGGACCCTTCAACGTTCTCAGGACTCGCCAGGCTCAAGAACTTTTGAAGTCCGAATTGGAAATTTTCCAACCTAAGTTAAGGGAGTCTTCTCAAAAGGTAGATGTCGACGTTCAAGAGACCCCGGTTACGGCCTAAGGTTGACACGGTCTCGGTTCGTCTCAGACCAGGTGACTCTCTATATGAGAGGATACACCCACCTATAGATGATGTACGTGTTCAACAGAAAAGACCAGTATATCAACAAGAAGAATATCTTAAACTTTTGGAAAAAAACTACAAGTCGTACGACCTTGTGATGAAGGATATGAAATTACCACCCGTGACTGAATACGTCAAGCCCTTCACCCAGAAGGAACCAGAAATAGAATTTTACGATCGTATATATGTCACGACATCCATACTTAAATCTGGTAAAGTGAAGATTAAAATTAATACGGGGATGTATGACCTCTATGAAAAATATTACCGATACAACAAACAACCACCACAAAAAAGTGTCATTAAAGTCTACAAATCATTGGGATTTTCAGAAGCGTTTATCAAGCGATTGGAGGCATCCTACAAAAAAATTCCGGCGAGAGTGGAAGCTTTTCAAAGATGTATTGACAAAGTTTTTAACAAACCGAGTGTTTCAAAACCAAAGCATAAAAAGAAAAAGATAGTTGAAGAAGACGACCCAGATGTTTTGATTAAGGATGAAGTCGTTGAAGAAGAAGTCGAAGAGGATGAGGATCCCGGTGAGGATGGTGAGATGGATGTCGAGGTTGACATTGAAGAAGAAGTCGAGGAAGAAGAATTCATCGATGATGATTGAATTTAACACCCAGAGTTTGTAATGAATGCTTTTTTTCTCTTGATAATTTTGTATCCGGATCTTTTTGGTATTGAAGCCAGATGTATAAAGACGGACTCCCACTATCTTCACAAAGTATATCCAAGTGTCTATGCTTTCTGTAGAAATCGTTTAACTTCGTAAACATTGAGAGCCAGTGATCTTCTGTAGGATGAATCCAAATATCCTTGTCACTCGCATCACATAGGAATTTCAGAGCCCTTCGTAAGAAAATGTCATAGTATTCAGTATAATCACACTCTTCTATCTTTAGATCGTAGGGTGGATCGACATACATTTGAAGTTCCAGGAATTCAGTTGGGAAAGCCCATTCCAATATTTCTATCGGATCTGTACTATCCATGATGTATCTCAAAATTTCAGCACTGAGCATACTCCGACCAAGTTTCTTTTTGTTTTTTTCGTGACGTTTTCGATTGTATTGAAGGTAATCTTCACGGCATAACTGAAACGAGTTTTCAACAATAATATCTTGTACTTCGGTCGGTAAAATATCCCATAAAGAGTGAGTCATCCTTAAAATCCCTGGAGATTTTTCTACCTAAGTCGCGCGGACCTACCATCTTTTTCGTACAATGTTCATCATCAACGCGACACTCGGTTCTCATATTCTCAAACGTGTCATCGTCGACACACTCACTCAGGCGAAACAACTGGCGAAGCAGCTTTCACAGGAAAAAGTTTGGAGACTGGAGAACGACACTGTCTTTTTCGGTGACGCACTCGTGAGGGTATACGACATTGACATTAAAAAACCATCCAACTACGTCGATGAACATATTCTTTCTTTCTTTGATCCCCGCTGAAATTGCCCATATGTCATGTGATCAACATGTGGTCAAGATTCAATTGGAGATTTGTCAAATGCTCTATACGGCTTGGTTCTTTTCGGGAGAACAGGGGTACATAGAAGAAAACGCACCCTACACGAAGGATGGAAAGAAGAGGGGGTACCGCCCCGCACACCCGAAGCATCCTATGACTATGTGGGTTGGTTCGAGTTTGAAGAATTACCTGTATGCATGCGAGATTGGGATCGCCTTGACCCTTGAATACACTCGTAGATATGGTAAGGTACACACGTGTGCTGAACACTTGTTGTGGCTGAGGAACCATCATCCTTCCCACTTTGAGGAACACAGGAGTGAGACGGCGTACTACTCCGATGAAGGTATTCCTGAATGTATGCCTGAACAATACAGATGTCCGAGTGTTGTTGATGCCTACCAGATGTACTACATGATGGATAAAATGTCTTTCGCTCGATATAGAACTTAAAAACGTGACGTCATTGTAATGAAACGATGTTCAGCATCGCAAATAATTTTACGGCTCCCCCTGTCAAAATCGCATCTGAGCGTAAGCCTGAGTATCATCCAAGGACTTACAGTCAGTTTGTCAAGGGTCTCAAAAACAAGGAACTTCCTGCCGTTATCGTGAAGCCAAGTGAGAATGTCGCCCAGTTTCAAGAGGAGAATGGTGACTATGGTGATGTTCGTATCGTCCAAACGGAGCAGCTCTGGCAGACCCTGATGGACAGTGATGCTGAGGTTCTCGTGGATACTTCGGGACCCCCTATGTCCTTCGCTGAAACTGGAATCATGGTCATCCTTGGTATCTACCTCTTCTCTGTCCTACGAGCCATCTTTGGTTCCCGTGGATCCGGTGGTATGGGAATGCCCAACCCCTTCGGAAAGTCCACCGAGTTTACGATGGACCAAGAGGTTGAGACCCGGTTCACTGATGTTGAGGGTATCGACTCTGCCAAAGAGGAGCTCGAAGAGATTGTGGATTTCCTAAAAAAACCTGAACGCTACTATGGAAGTGGTGCTAAGATTCCTCGTGGTGCCCTCCTCGCTGGTGCTCCAGGTACGGGTAAGACCCTCCTCGCTCGAGCCATCGCTGGTGAGTCCAACGTCCCCTTCATCCAGTGCTCTGCCGCCAACTTCGTTGAGATGTTCGTCGGTGTTGGAGCCAAACGCGTACGCGAACTTTTCCAACAGGCACGAGAGAATCAACCGTGTATCGTCTTCATTGATGAGATTGATGCTGTCGGTAAGAAACGTGGTGGCGGAAACATGCCTTCTAACGATGAGCGTGAGCAGACTATCAACCAGCTTTTGACTGAGATGGATGGTTTCGACAATGAGACTGGTATCGTAGTCATCGCTGCTACGAATCGTATCGACATCCTTGATGACGCTCTCCTTCGTCCAGGTCGCTTCGATCGTAAGATTCAGGTGTCCCTCCCCAGTGTTCAAGGACGCAAGAAGATTCTAGGTGTTCACTCCCGTGATAAAAACCTCGCGGAGGATGTGGACCTTGGAAACATCGCCAAGCAGACGACGGGTTTCTCCGGTGCTGATCTCGCGAACCTCATGAACGAATGTGCCATCCGTGCTGTTCGAGATGGTGGGGGTACTATCACGAATGATATCGTAGAAAATGTCTATCAACGCGTCGTCGTGGGTGCCAAGGGTGATGTAAAGTTCTCCCTCCGTAAGAAGGAACTTGTGGCGTACCACGAGGCTGGACATGCCATCATGGGTGTCCTCGTACCTGATTACGATCGGGTACGCAAAATCTCCATCATTCCTCGGGGTGCTGCGGGTGGTATCACCTTCTTCCAACCAAATGAGGAGAATGCCGACTCTGCAATGTACACGAAGGAGTACCTCCTTTCCCAAATCAAGGTGGCTCTCGGTGGTCGTGCAGCTGAAGAGATTATCTATGGGAAGGACAAAATCACCACGGGTGCCTCCTCTGACTATGCCCTTGTGTACCAGATCGCTCGTGAGATGGTGACCACCTATGGGTTTGGTCAAAACTTCTTTGACTATCGCAATATGTCCGAGGAAGCTTCGGCTATGGTGGATAATGAGATTGACCTCATCGTTGGAGACTGTTACGACGAGACTGTCGCTACGCTGAAGAACAATATGCCCCAGTTGGAGCGACTCAAGGAAAAACTCATCGAAGAGGAAATCGTCGACGGGGATTGGGTCTATGAAATATTCTCTCTATAAGTAGTAACAATGAGTTCCAGGCCTCGTCGCGAAAATCCGATTAAGGGTATGATGGAACGATTGCAGCAGACTATAAAGAATACGACGGGTAAAAACATGGACAATTCGGAACTCAGTAGCGTAAAACTGAAACTCCGTGGAGCTAAGTCAAACGACGACAGACGTAAAATTATTTCAAATACACTCGAAAAGTATAAGAGGACACCTGCACCCGTAACTACCAGGAAACGTCAAAGGACATCCGCATCCGTAACTGTCGGGAAACGTCAAGGGACACCTGCATCCGTAACTACCGGGAAACGTCAAAGGACATCCACACCCGTAACTGTCGGGAAACGTCAAGGGACACCTGCATCCGTAACGGCTCAGAAACGTCAAGGGACATCCACACCCGTAACGGCTCAGAAACGTCAAGGGACAGATATTATGAGTGGAAATAAAAATACTACTCGCAACGCGATTGTCACTCGTCGGCGTGGTATCGTTGAAGATGGTCTAACGCATTTGTACACGAAAATCGCTACAACTAATCAGGTACAGGGGGTTGTGAAAGGTAAAACACGTGAAGAATTCAATGAACTCATTGACCGTCAGATTGAACATTTAAAGAAACGTTCTATTACGAGTCCTATTTCGGGTAACTCGTACACGTTTCGCACAGATCCCGATTTCGACGTTGACTTTTTGTTCTTATCGTGGCTCGATACGAGACATGATAAGACGACCAGTACATCCTTTGCATCGTTTCTCAAATCAAGTTTTGTAAAGATACTCTATGGTGGTCCCGTCGCATTTAGAAAAACGGCGATGATGAACAAAATACTGGAAATCTACAAGAATCCCAATAGCAAGGCGAGTACTGCACCCTACAAATTCTTTATTGTTGATTCGGATGATATAACAATGACTGGGACAAGTAACTGGGAAGCTTTTTTGAAGAGAAACTTACATACTATCTTTGGTATCAAAAAACCCGGTTATACTATACAAGTCGATCGATTTAAGCCTGATATTTTTAAACATGAAGGTACCAATTTGGCTTCTAAGAGCACGGTCATCGTTGGCATCGATCAAGAAGATAACAATCGTAAAACGATTTCGAGTGCTCTTTTACGTACAACCAATCGCACGGACACAGATAAAAAATTCAAAATACTCCAACCTCATATATCCGTGGCGAATATGCTTGACCCGGGTAATGCGATGCCACTTGAGGGAGTTAAGTCTGATATTACAGGGATTATGAAGAATACACCCCATTCACGCATTTCCTGGAACTTTGTACCTATGGAATTTAAAATTGGAAAACTCAATGTAAAGACTCAATTTGACGATACTACTGGTATGTACACACTCAAAGTAAATGATGTAAATCTTAGACCATCTGTGTCGGCAAAGTCTGCACAAAATTCCAATAATTCCGGTGATAAAGTTTCCAAGTTTATGGGTGACTTTTTACAGGTGTTGTATCTATCTTCCCTGTCAGCGTATAGCAACAGTGTTGCATTGGGTACAGGTGACGGTATGATGACTGTGTTATACAGTTTCATCATGACACGTTGTATTGGAAAAGACCCGAAGATGATCATCGATTTGTCAAAGGATAACAAATTGCAGTTGATGGGTTTCGATAACCTTCTTGACACAAGTAAATTACAACAGGTTAACATGAGTAATCAAACTACTGTCATGCAGCCCGGCAACCTTGGTGGATTTGTTAATGGGACTAAGAATGATGCAAAATCGAACACTGGTGCTACGTTAGGAAATATGAATAATGTTGGTTCACACAGTAACTTAACAGAGAGAAGAGTTCGTAGTCAACTGAACGCGAATCGTTTAACTATGATGAACCGGTTCTTATCTAACCAGGGTTCTAAGCGTCGATAATACCGTTAAAGAAAACACACCCATTATAAATACATGAACGCCATTGGAATTACGCCTACTCGTGTTTATAATGTGGGAAATCGTCACTGGAGACAGACGTCTAGTAACCCTGTTACACCCCGTGACCGTGTCGTTGAAAAACAGTCTGCAAAGATTGAAGTTTTGAACAAGGAGATTTCCGAGTGTAAACGTGTCAACCAGAAATTGACGATGATTGCGAAGTGGAATGTCCGTGCGACACAGTCAGCTCTCAAGAATTCTCAGGATATGCTCGAAATTCTAGAGGATCTCTATGGTGACTCCGCGACAGAATAATATTGATCTATAGTAAATGCAACGTGTCCCTGTTACCTTGGAGATGAGAAAGAGTACTTATGTTCCTAGGTTGTTAAGGACGCGTACAGTGAGGCCCAGGTCGATGATGCCCAAGTCCGTCACTCCTTCACCGAAGCCCGTCACTCCTTCACCGAAGCCTGTCACGCCACGACCAGCCAAGAAGAAGCGACCATCTATTAAAAAGCCTCCGACACCTTCTAGGGTCCAGATGAAGAAGAATTTTGAAAAGATGCGTCAGAGATTGAAGACCAACAAACTCCGTACAGCTCGACAGAGAATTGTCGTAAACACAACAGTTGCGAATCTCTTCAAGGCCCTTGAGAATGCACCTAGTGGTGCGGCTGCGAGGCGAGTCTTTCTGAAGGGTAGTTTGAAACTTCATCCTAATAAGGGTGGAAATGAAAATACCTACAAGCGGTTCAAGAATATTTATGAACGGAAGGCCTAAGTGTGGGAGTCGGTCATGGAATAATAACTAAACATGTTTGCCCTTCGAGCTCCAATGGTATTCAGCTGTGTCCCCATCCGACGCAAGATTTCTAGAACAGTCTTTGGTTACTATAAACTTGACAAGACAAACTGTCAAGCTATCGAACGGGTTGGTGATGTTGGGATGTTTCATATTCTGGCATTCATCAAGGACGGTGATACGGGTATTTATTCTGTGAAGGAGCGTAGCGAGAATGGAGTGACTCGGGACAGTATCGTCGCCTTTAGAAACTTCGAAGATGCTTTTCGATACAAGACACTCCTCGAAGCCGAGGTGAATATGATGCCCTTTGTTCAATTTGCATCCAGGTTTGAATTAGAACATGCATGCAATGTGGGTGGCTATGAGTGTTTGGTAGTCAATGAAGGTGCTCTCGTGACCCCACCCACCAAGACTCTACAGATCACCGATTGGGAGCGTCGCTCGGCTCTCATGGAAGGTCGTTGGTCTGTGAGAGAGAAGAGTGATGATTAGTCGTCGTGGACACAGGGGTGATCGAGTAGTGCTTCAACATTTGTAAATGAAATCCAGCAGTTGTTACAACGTACAGTCCCATAACCATGTTTAATAATCCTGTTTAATTCGATCGTCTCATGACCACCCATGTGTTTGATAAGAGCTTCCGTATCTTTGAAGTTCTTACCACATATATAACACGAACACGGCAACGCTGCCTTGTACCTCTTGTATTTCAGAAGTCTTCGTAAAGGTAGACACATATTATCTAGTGAGAAGAATTTCGTCGAAAGAGTCGACTGGTGAAATACCGCGTATGATCTGTGGACGCCGTTTTCTTTTGAACCAATGACACGGAAAGCACATGTCTTACTACCTAAGTTACATAAAGTTTTAAGTGTATTTCAGATTAATATGGATTCATTGCAGTATATTGCGATGGACTTCGAAACGTCGGGACTTCCGACGGGTCGTCGTCCCGTTACCTCAGAAACTGTCCACCAGTATGACACTTGTCGTGCGGTTTCGTTATCTGCAGCCCGGTTTTCGTCTAGGGGGCGTCTGATTGATACGTTTGATAGGATTGTGTATCCAGATGACTTCGAAATCAGTCAGGGGTCTATTGATGTCCATGGCATCACACAAGAGATTGCGGAACGTGACGGTCAGCCTTTCACGGAAGTGTTTGTTGAATTCATGCGTTTCATAGGTTCGCGAACGTCGACAGTGATTGCACATAACCTAAAATTCGACTTGAATGTTCTAAAGTCTGAGATGATTCGCAATCGTATCGATCTTAGTAATATTGACCATCTTAATTTCCGGTGCACTCTCGAACTTTACAGGGAACGATTCCTCAAGCCCGTCAGGTTGGGTGTACTCTACAAGGACATCTTTGGAGAAGAATTTGAGAATGCACACAATTCATTGGCGGATTGTATCGCATGTGGACGAGTGTATCCTCATATTCTCGGATATGAACGAACCATCAAGCCTATCGGTGTTCCCAAAGTGATCATTGGAGCTTCATCTGTTGCAACGGCCATCGGTCTTGGTTTCAAGAAACCTGTTGAACTGATTGAAGAGTTGTGGAAGAAGTATAGTCCTTCTACGTTCGGAGGACAGACGAAGGAGGATGCTGCTCTCGAAGTATTGAACGCTACACCAGAGAGTAAGCAAATATTGAGTGACGCCAAAAGTTTCAAGTCTGAAATGAGTACAGACGTTGAACAGAAGATGCGAGCCTTGTATCATAGAGTTGAGCGTTCCGGTATGCAACCCAAAGATATGATTGTTGCGAAGGATCATATTCGAAAGACACTGTATACGAATCATGGAACGAAGAATGAGCATAAGACAGCTGATGCTGATAAGGCGAAGCTCGTCGAGGATGACACGTTCTATAAGTTGGATATCTGTACCATCGAAGGGACTCTGTATCAGATTGTTGGACGTGTCGATCGTATCCAACTGAATGAGGATGGTTCGAGGACATTGGTTGAAATCAAAAACCGGGCAAACAGGTTGTTTGGTCGAGTGAGAGACTACGAGGAGATTCAATGTCAGACCTATCTTCAGATGCTTGGTGACATTGGGTACTGTCGTCTCATCGAACAGTACAACGATGAACGGAAGTCGTATCTTGTTCAGAGAGATGATGAGAAGTGGAAGATGACGGTTATGCCCAAGCTTCAGGACTTTTGTGAATTGTTTCACAGTATGTTGAGTAAGTAAAAATATCTTGTAATAGTAACATGGCTACGAAGCGACCTAGAAACAATAATAACACTGTCATGCCACCAGCTAAGCGTGCCAGGGTGATCGTTGATCGTTCGATTGATCGTATGATTAATAGTTTCACTAAAAAATTAAACATTCCAAAGGACTCCTACAACCTGGGTACTATAACAGAACTTACGAATACGAACATGGGGGTACGATTGAGTCGGAAACTGGTTGATGATTTAAAGAGGGTATACCAAGAATCCTACGAGCGTCAGATTGAACACGTGGGGTCGACACAGTTCACCGTCAGTAATACGAGGGGGTTAGTGAAGTTCAACACACCGTCTAAGCGTACGAATGAACAGTACAGTCAGGTGATGCCCGGAATAGAAGATGTTGATTCGTATGTAGTATATCATTCTCACCCAGTCCCACAAGATAACAGGACTCTTTTTACAATTCCTAGCATTCCCGATTTAAAAGCCTATGTGGAGACGTACCCCATCGTTCAGGCTAATATCATTCTTGAAAAGCGTGGTTACTACGTCATCGATTTGATCGAAAGTGATCTGTATAAGAAGCCAACAGTTGACGAGGTTGTCAAATATTACACTGGATTGTTGGCGTCTGCTAAATTCGAAAAGGTAATGACGATTCATCGGAACATCGCATTCTTCAAATCTGACACAACACGCTGGAAAAAGACGATCAATGGGTACCTGGACAAGATGATGCGATCCAAGTTTGGTATATCTATCAGGTACTATACATATGATGAGTTGGCTCGGATTACGCTCATCGATAAAAATAAAATCATGTTACCATAGTAAGAATGCCAGCTGGTGAGAACGCAGCGGCTATAGCCACTCTCATGACCCTCATGTTCAGTTTGGTTGTCATGGGGTGGGTTCTACTTTACAAGTGTACAGATGCGACACTTGTCCCAGGTGATTTCGCTGTACAGAAATGTTTTTCGTTTATAGCGAAACCGAAGAAAGATGAACCAGAACCTGAATCGGGGGACAAAGAAGAAGAGTCGACGAGTTTGTTTTCGGGTAGCGTAAATGGAGGAAGTATCCTAGAAACAGTTGACGACGAAGATCTCAGTGAACTCGAGTTAGACAATCTCGCGTATATAGGCGAATTCAATGAGATGAGCACAAAGTTGACCTCTGAAGTATTCACGGACATATCAGCAGCCAACATCTACGATTGTGCGAGAATATGTGCGACCAACGAAGTTCAAATAGACGAAGAGGATGAAGAAGGCGAATGTGGTGGATTTACATCTGAATATGAGGATCCCACACCCGATGACCAACGTGTTATGTGTCGATTATATAAGAAAGATAACCTAAGTGACACGGGTGTCAAGAGTTTTGCAACAACATCTTTCTATCTAAAAGGTCTGGATCCTCCCTGACAATGGATGGTATTATTCAGGAAATAGAGTCACTCATCAGTATCGTGAAGGGTCTTCAACCCAACAAGATACCCGAAGAACCTAAAAAGCGTGTCAAACGTGTCAAGTTGGTAAAATGTATACCAGTTCACAATCATTCGATCGATGATCAGATTCATCAAGATTGTGAATTGTGTAGGACTCATGGGAATATCATGGTTCCCATAAAATAAAATATGGCGTATCAGTAAGAATGGCACAAGGAGCGATCGTATTACTTTTGTTTGCCTTCATGATGTGCCTGTCATGTCTATCGTCGAGTGCCGTGGGTACTGGTGTGTTTTATGCATGCAGTGACGGTACCATGTCTCCAGGGGACTTTGATTTTAAGAAATGTACAAACTTTGGATTCGGTGACGTATTGAGTGGTACAGAAGCCATCACCGGTCTCGACGTATCTACCGATGATCCCGAACCCACCACTACATCTGAGTCGTTAACACTCGTACCCACCGGGTTAGAGGAGGAAGTAGACCCCAATGCCACCTACCTTGACTTCTTCGGGGCGGGTACGACTGGGAAACTGTCAGGGTTGGGGGTCGTGGCGGGTGCGACTTCGAAGACTGAATGTGCCAAGATATGTTACAACAACGAAGTTCCCATGCGTGGAGAAGGCGAGGAATGTAACGGTTTCGTTTCGGATGGTTTTTCGAAATGTGTACTGTATCCGTCTCCCGATACGGTTGCTGGTGTATCCTTACCAACTAGTGAGAAGTCCTATGCACTTAAGGCGTCGAGAAGTGGGCAGAGTTTTATCGCGTTTTCAAAACAGAACTTCGTGACAGATTTTGTCAACGACGGTCTGAGTGGTGAAGATGGGTCGAATGGTGATTTTGGAACAACTTCATTCATGGGAGCCAATACAGATGTTACGTGTGAAAAGGATGGGACTTTTGGTTTATTATCTGGATTTAAATCTACGATGCAGGGTGGTAAGGTCGGTTTCCAATATTCTTGTTTGCTCGGGGACAGTGTCCAGGTAAAACCCAGCGTAGAAACGACGAAGGGTAATCAGGGTCAGAGAAACTCTTGTGGTGGTAAACAACAACCGTCTTGGAGTAGATTTAATGGTTCTGATATTGGGTTTTTGCGTAATCACGAAGTAAATTGTCTTAATAGCTTCATTCAGTCATGGGGTGTTAGACAGGAGGGTGGATGGAAAAACGGTACAATGAAGGTCAGGTTTAATTGTACAAGACTAGAAACTCCTGATACCACTGAGTGTATAGATAATGAAACTGATGGAGATTTCGGTGAACGACCTTGTAAATTGAGTAATTTGAGAAATAGTCAAGTCCAGTGTCCTACAAATATGGCCCTTACTCAATTCCGGATTAATTACCCCTCTGGTAAAATAAGTTATCGGTGTTGTCCTAAACCAACAGAGGGTAGTGCTACCACGTATAGTCGAACAGTGACCCGGTCGAATGCTCAACAAGCTGAAGCTGCTGCCGCTACTGTTACTCCATCGCGATGCGAACATACACTTGGCCGTACTGGTGGTACCTACCAGAGTGAAATTTGTTTAAGTAAGACAAGTGAATCAGCTTGTACACCCACTTATTGTACCTGGGGACCGGCGACATATTAATATGTCGCCTTGCACCACCATTCGTTGAGTCCTAAATACTCGAAGACGATATGTATCAGGGCACCTGATATGAACAGGAGAACCATAGGATTTTTAATGAATGTGGAGAGTGAATAAAAAAAGACGAGATTCATGATACCGATCACGATGGCTTCAAACATCACAGTTTGCAGAGATCGCATTTGTAATACTTGCAGAATAAAAAATATCTGAATATATAAATAATGAGTGGCATCGTTATAGGACTGGTGGCTCTTCTACTTCTGGTAGTTGTGGGTGCCGTGATTTATTTCGCGATGCAGGAAGAAAAGGCTGAGCCCGAGATTATAGCTCCGGTTGTTCCTACTGTACCCATCGTGGATGATGACGCTGAAGACGAAGAGGAAGACACAGACGATTTCGACATCGTCAATGGTTGGATCTACGACAACGAGTACAATTACATGATTAAACTCAAAGAAGATAAATCTGGTTTGCAATACGGTAGTTTTAACGATGAATCACTTGACCAAGGTGCTAAGTGGTCCTTTGAGCCCGATGATGACAGCTTTTACATCGTATCCGGTGGTAAATACCTGAAGATTTCCGGTGATGATGTCCAGGTCGTGGGCACTAAGACGTCTACTGCTAAATTAAACATCAAGGCTGTGGATGACGGTTACAAGATTTCTGATAGGAAGGAGAAGAACTGGTTTAAGATGGATGGTGCGAACTTGATTGCAGTCGACGACGAATCGAAGGCTTCCGTATTCTCCATTGAAGCTAGTCAGTACTATATCAAGGGGTATGAATCGGAAAAGGAATCTAGTGAGTCAACCCTTCGTGGATCCCTTACCAAGCATCGTGTATCGTGTGACAATGGTGTACTTTCCGGGTTCAAGTTCTTGAAGGACGGGAGCGGTACTAAATATCGTTATAAATACGACTGTACACAGGGTGGTGCCGCGTCGGGTGAACTACTCGAAAAGACAGTGTTAACAGAGGGTAATCTTGTGGAATTTGCCGATTTAACCAATGAAAATTCTTTCGGTGTGTCCTGTGGTGATGTTGGAGCCCTGGCTAACTTCAGGGTACTCCCAGGGACTGACAACAAAGCCTCGTATGAATACACATGTAGGGATATAGGTGTTTCTGGCGAACCAGAGTCAGTAGAAACAGGTTTTCAAGATTTTACTACAGAAGGTGGTGCGTCCATTGTTGACGATCTGGCGAACATTGATGCATTGACTTGCAACGATGGGAGTGTTTTGACTGGGTTTAACTACGTACAAGATGGTGCAAACAGTAAATATAAGTTATCCGGAATTTGTAAGAAGTTGTCTGCCTAAGTCGACGACGAAGTGATAGAAAGTCATCAAAAATATGACTCCCGAAGAAATTGAAAAAGTGTCCAAGCTTGTTCAAGTGTTGCGTGATGAAGTCGCACAGTTGAAGAAGTATCTGAACCCCGTTGACCAATGTGGAGGTACAACGACGAAGGGTGGTGCCTGTCGTAACAAGTGTGTGAACGGTACAAAGTTCTGTCGCAAGCATACCGTTATTCCACAAGAACCTCCCAAGGAATATTCATGGGCAGATGAACATGATACTGATAGTTTACCTGAGCTCGGAGAAGATTTTATCAGGTGATAGTAGATGATAGAGTTGGTAGTATTGTTTGTAATTGTGATATCTGTCATACTGTGTATCGTGTCCGCAATGTACAAATGTACAGATGGAACGATGGATACGAATGATTTCTCGATGGAAACGTGTACCAAACTCGGTGATGGTATAAGTGACTCACCCAAAACGGCGTCGAATGTCATGACAGAAGAACAGATCTCTGATAGTCCATTACTTTCGGGTAGTGGCGTATCCGATGCCCTTTTTGGATCCAGTTTATCTGAAGGTGATGAGGAGGACGTTGATTACTCGTCATACATTGATTATTATCGAATGAGTAACGACGGTGTCAGGGTGAACACCTATAATGACATGGATGGTGATGGTGAGCCCGATTTTGTGGACAGTGTAGAAGTTGAAGCGTTTGGACCAGGAGAGTGTGCAAAGATATGCTACGAAAACACAGAGGATATTGGTGGCTACGAATGTAACGCCTTCAAGATGAATCCGACTGGTGCGAAATGTACATTGTACTGGAGTCAGTCGGAATCCGGTGTGACAGAGAATGAAAATGTTTTTAGGTTGAAGGTTCCTCGATCTCCTTCAACGCATGCAGCGGAAGCTCTGGCTAATATAGATAATGATACCGCATCAGGTTCTGACGTGATCTTTTATAATAGTACGGGGTATGAAGACCCTGGTATTGACTTGGAGGGTAATATCTTTTTCAGGGATGGTGCCCCCGGTAACTCGTACTATGGTTTTTTTACAGTGAGTCCCAAATCGATATATATACCAGAAGATAAGTGTGTCAAGACATACGATGAAATGGGTGGTCACGGAACTGGAAATGAAACGGAGTATAATACGAGTCAATCTGATTTATCTGGTGAGGTGATAGGATCATTGGTGATAGGATCTGTGAACGAAACGTTGGGTACGTGTGAGTATCCTTCCGGTAGTGGTGTGACATCGACGTACATGCCCTATGGTGCTTCACACCCCAATCCGTATGGATATTACAGGAGTTCCGGGAATGGATGGGGAACGATGGGTCCGGTTACACAGGGTGATCGTGTGTTTATGGACTACACGACGAGGTGTATCGGTAAGACGTCGAGTTTGGATCAACATTGTACGGATAGACTGACCTATGATGATTGTGTTGACCATGTGGTGGGGCCGACCAGTGAGAAGGTTTGTACTTGGCAGGGATGATGATGAATGAAAAGTTTTTTGTTGATGATGATGAAGTTGTTGTTGATGATGATGATGGATGAAAAAGTTTTTTGTTGATGATGATGAAGTTGTTGTTGATGATGATGATGGATGAAAAAGTTTTTGTAACGCCAACGAAAAAAAAAGTTTTC
>Ga0209659_1000205_pt1 | contig 38902 bp, 35 predicted proteins | sample SaaInlLV_10m_DNA_FD_184658 | JGI IMG/M metagenome (GOLD analysis project Ga0209659, IMG submission 184658) | Marine microbial communities from expanding oxygen minimum zones in the Saanich Inlet - SI072_LV_10m_DNA (SPAdes) (version 2) | ecosystem: Environmental > Aquatic > Marine > Intertidal... | reverse complement strand
TGGGCGCGCCGGTGATAATGACATGGTTCTATCGTCGGGGGCGGTTCATGTTGGCACCGGTGGAGCTTCACCATTGATCTTTGATGGGGTGATGGGCAGATACCGCGAATCCAACCTTTTGGATCTTTATGATGCCGCGCGGCTTGTTGATAGGCTTGAGCATATTCATTTCCTCAGCCGACCGGTTGTCGCCCGCGATATGCCAGATGTGCGTCATCTTGATGTGAATACTGCCTTTGCCTGTCTTTCTGGTACGGTAAAGCATGTTTTCACCAGCGCCTCGTCACCCGATTCGGTAGAGGATATTGCAACCATCTGTTATCAGATTGCCGGATCCCAAACGGCGTTTCGCGACAAACCGTTTCTGTCGTTGAATGTCAATCATGTTGTGCCACCATTGCGGTTTGATCCAATTGCGCTTGACGTGATGGTCGAAGCGGTGCGCTGCGGCATTCCGGTGATGGTCAATTGTTTTGGCCAGCTTGGCGCCTCAAGTCCGGTAACGATTGCCGGCTGTGTGACGCAAACAATTGCCGAAACTCTTGCGGGAATGGTGATCGCCTGGCTGGTTGATCCGGATGCGCTTGCGGTTTTTGGCCCACGCCCGATGATTACCGATCTGCGAACCGGCGGAATGGCTGGTGGCAGTGGTGAACAGGCATTGCTGACCGCAGCCGCCATTCAGATGGCACGCTTTTACCAGCTTTCCTCATCAACAATCGCGGGCGCTACCGATAGCAAAAGTCCGGACGCGCAAAGTGGTTTTGAAAAATGTCTGAATGTCTCGCAGACGGTTCAGGCAGGGGCCAATATAATCACCCAGGCCTGCGGTGCACAGGCTGGCCTGATGGGGCTATCGCTTGCAGCACTGGTTATTGATAATGACATGTTGGGAAGCATTCTGCGCGCCAGTGGCACTGTTGCAGTATCGCCTGAAACGATTGCTCTGGAATCGATCGATCGGGTGGCGCTTGGCGTTGGCCATTTTCTTGGTGAGCCGGAAACCTATGCACGGATGCATTCAGATTTTCTTTATCCGAAAACTGCTGATCGCCTCGGCATAGAGGCATGGGAGGAAGCGGGTAGCCCTGATATTCGCGATCGCGCGCATGAACGGGTCAAGACGATTCTTGACGATCATCACCCGACTTACATTGACGCAGAAAGCGAAATGATATTGCGCAAGACGCTTCCCATCTTGCTGCCGCCAAGAGATCAGGCCTAAGGCGCGGATTTGATGATTGGGTCATTTTTGAAAGCTGTGATTATGGCATCTGCCAATTGTCTTGTTTCCTGTGTCATCATGTCAACGCCACGGGTAATGATGGCAATGTTATATTTCATATTCTGCACAATTGGCCGGATCACAACGCCACCTGACGCAACTGACATGCGTGCCGAAAACGGATCAACAATGGCCGGAACACCAGCCTCGCGGACCAGCGCAGCACCAGCTAGAACATTGGCAACACTATAGCGCGCATTGCTCTGGAATTTTTCGGCGAGATTGGCGTCCATGCCCTGCATTTCAAGCGGGTAGACGCTGCCAAATGTCACAAATTCTATCTGTCCGGCAACATCCTTTAAATCGATGGGGTCTTTTGACTTTGCCAGAAAATGGTCTTCAGGGATCAAGGCGACATAATTCACCATGGTCTGGTAAAGGATATCTACACCTACATAAGGCGGCGATCGCGAGACAATGCCAAGATCGAATTGCTGCAGCCGGATGGCGTCGACGATGGCAGGTGTGTTGTGCGTATAGATAATCGAATGAGTCGTGTCATCCTGCATGCGCATCTGGCCAAGAACACGCGGCAAAAGCGATGTCGAAAATGTTGGAATGACACCGATTGAAATCTTGCCAACCGCCTTTTTGCGAATTGACGCTGCCAGATCATCGAGCCGTTCAATATTGAGAAAAGTACTTTCAACTGCCAAATGAAAGCGTCGCGCCTCGACCGTCGCGATAATGCCGCGCCCCTGACGGACAAACAGGGCAAAACCAAGATTTAATTCAAGGTCGCGAATAAGGCGCGTGACACTTGGTTGTGAGACCAGCATCTGTTTTGCAGCAGCGGTGATCGAACCGGTTTGCATAACCGCGTTAAAGGCCTTGAGTTGTCGAAAATTCATCTTGCCCCCTATTTGGGTCAATCATACCTTTTTTCTATCAATTCATCCAATAATTATATTTGCCTAATGATTAAGCTGGCTGATAGCGTTTGTTGATAGTTTTGACTGGGGTAGGCATTGGGCAAACAATTATTTTCTGTCGCTGAGGCAAGGCAAGCCGCAAAACGGCGCCTGCCACGCATGATGTTTGATTTCATTGATGGTGCGTCGGGAGATGAATCATTGCGTGATCTCAATTCAGCAATGATTGATCATATCAGATTAATGCCCCGCGTTCTGATTGATGTTTCCGAGCGCGCTATGTCGACGTCTATTCTAGGACAGGAAACAGGCCTTCCCTTCGGCATCGCGCCAATGGGTATGTGCGCTTTGTCATGGCCAAGGGCTGATTTCAGCCTGGCGCGTGAAGCGGCGAAGCGGCGCATCCCTTTATGTGTGTCAACGGCTTCGTCGATGGCGCTTGAACAGGTGATCCAGCTGGCCGAGGGTCACGCTTGGTTTCAGCTTTATGCTGATCAGTCAAATGGGTTTGTTGATGAATTGATCGACCGCGCCATTGCTGCCGATTATAAAGTGCTGATTCTGACCGTTGATGTGCCAATCCCGTCAGTGCGGACACGCGACAAGCGCAACGGGTTTTCCTTTCCGATGGGCTGGGGCGCGTCACAGATATGGGATTTTGTCAGCCATCCCCGATGGTCACTTGAAACTGTGCTTCACGGTATCCGGCATCAGATGCCACAGCCGATGAACTATGCCACATCAAGCCAGGAGACAACCTTTGTGCGGAATGCCAGCAGGGCAGGCGCTGACTGGCAATTTCTCGCAGCTTTGCGTGACCGCTGGCCGGGCAAGCTGGTGGTCAAAGGGGTGCAATCGGTCGAGGACGCGTTGCGCATAAAGACAATCGGTGCGGATGCAATTTATGTGTCAAACCATGGCGGCCGCCAGCTTAATGCCGCACCGGTGGCCATTGACTCGCTTGTCGAAATCCGCAACGCGGTTGGTGGCGCTTTTCCGTTGATTTTTGATGGCGGTATCCGCAATGGCGAACATGTTGTTAAAGCGCTGGCTGTTGGGGCAGATTTTGTCATGCTGGGTCGCAGTGTGATGTATGGCCTTGGGGCCGGCGGCGCAGTCGGTCTTGGGCAAATTCTAGATTTGATTGAGGCCGAAGCCAGTTCGGTGATGGGTTTGCTTGGCTGCCGAAATATTGCCGAATTGGGCGCTACGAATTTGGCTGGCAATTATGAAGGATTGATGTTGCGAACGATGCTGGAAAGGGCTGCCGAATGACGCCAACCAAAAAGATACGGGGCGGCGCATTGCTTGCGCGTGCCTTGCAGGAAAAGGGCGTTGAACATGTGTTCACCTTGTCAGGCGGGTTTTGCAATCCTGCGCTTGAAGGGTTTATGGAATGCCAGATGAAGGTGATCAATTGTCCGCATGAACAGGTGGCAGGACATTTTGCCGATGGCCATGCGCGGATCACGCGCAAACCTGCGGTCTGTCTTGTCGGGCCGGAGGGATTTGCGAATGCTGTGCCAGCGATGATGGAAGCGTGGGGCGAACGTTCACCGGTGATTTTTGTGACCGGATCCAGCACATTGAAACGTCAAGGTGCAGGCGGCTTTAAAGAAATTGACGATGTCGCGATCGCTGCGCCGCTGACGAAATATAGCGCCACCATAACCGATGGCGAGCGCATCAATGAATTTGTTGACCGCGCTGTCAAAATTGCGACCAACGGCTATCCCGGTGCGGTGCATCTTAGCCTGCCGGTTGATATTATGTTTTCCCATTTTGCCGAAGATGCCGGCCGCGCTGAGCGGCCGTTTGATCTGACCATGCAACTGCCTGCGCGGGCATGGCCAGAACCTGCACGTCTTCAGCAGGTGCTGAAAAAGCTCAACGCTGCCAAACGGCCAGTTTTGATTGGTGGGCATGGTGTCTGGTGGGCCAAGGCCGAGACAATGCTTGAAGAGGCCGGCCGTCTGCTTGGCATTCCGGTATTTAACATCCCCTATCATCAAAAACTGCTTGGTGAAGAATGCGAAGCCTATATGGGGCTTGCCGATATTCATCAATATCACCCTTCTGCCGATGCGTTTCGTGACGCTGATCTGGTGCTGATGGTTGGTGGCCGACTTGATAATCAGATGAATTTTGGCAATCCGCCATTATTTCCGTCCAGCGCCGAACTGGTATGTGTGAATGGATCGCATGAAGAAATAGAGTTTAACCGCGCGGCTGATTTTGCCTTGCTATGTGATCCGGCTGCGTTTCTGGAAGCATTGGTTGCGCATCAGCAGAATCCCGATTTCCGCCTGCCGCGCGATTGGTATGATTTAAACCGGCAATGGCGCGCTGACTGGGTTGAGCGGATGCTTGCTGACCTCGATCATGAAACTGCCCAACCGGCATTTGATGGCCGGATTCATCCCTTGCAACTGGCGCTTGATGTGCAGGCCGCGATGCGCGATGGTGATTGGCTGGTGATTGATGGTGGCAATACGCATTTCTGGTCAGAAATCGCAGTGAATATTGCCGGGTTTCAGGGCAGAAAGCTTGGCGGGATTCTTCATCCGGGCACCTTCAGCCTTTTGGGTGTAGGCGTGTCGTTTGCGGTGTCGGCAAAGAATGTTGACCCTAGCCGTAATGTTGTGCTGATCAGCGGTGATGGTGCCTTTCTGTCAGGGGGACTGTCGATTGAGGCGGCCTTTCAAGAAGACCGCCCAATCGTTGTTGTGATTGATAATAATGGCGGGCTTGACTGTATTTCCCAGCAGCAGGAAAGGCTATTTGCCAGCGGCACCCATTATGCCACCGATTTCCGCGATATTCCGTTTCACGCGATGTTTGAGGGGCTTGGGGGGCATGGTGAATTGGTCACGCAGCGCGAGGATATTATTCCCGCGGTGCAGCGCGCCATGGCCAGCGGCAAGACGGCTTGCGTGAATGTTAAAGTGAAGGGTGTGATTAGCCCAATTGTTTTGGCGACCACATCAAAACGCGACAAGGCGTCAATTGAGTAATCTTTATCAAGGGGGAAGGTAGTGGCAGTTTTATCCTCTCATTTTTTGAATGCGGTTGATGGAAGCCATGCAGGTGCGGTGGCGGTTACGCTTGTGGCAATTCGCGGTAATGGCCAGCGTGAAACGCTATTTTCCGCCGAAAGTGACGAAGGTGGCCGCTTTTCCCAAAGGTTTGAGGCCACAACCGGCAAGACATATGAAATGGTGATCGCCAGCGGCGCCTATTTCAAGCAGGCGGATTTACCGCGGTCAGGGGCTCAAATTCTCGAAGAAATCGTGGTGCGCTTTACCACGCCTGATCCGGATTGCAGCTATCATATTCCCGTCATTATGGCGCCTAACAGCTATTCATGCTGGTGGTCGGCTTGATCGACATAATAATTTAGTGAGGCGTAACTGATGAGTGAATCGGGGCTAAACATGTCGCGCCGTATCCGGCGGACTCCTTATACTGACAAGGTTGAACAGCATGGCGTTCGCGGTTTCAGCGTGGTCAATCATATGCTGTTGCCAAAGGCATATGCGGCATCGGTTGAAGAGGCTTACTGGCATCTTCGTGACCATGTTCAAATATGGGATGTGGCCTGTCAGCGGCAAGTTGAAATTTCCGGGCGTGACGCGGCGCATCTGGTTCAGCTAATGACGCCGCGTGATCTTCGCCGGGCGTGTGTTGGGCAGGGGCTTTATGTACCGCTAATCGACGAGCATGCTGGCATGTTGAATGATCCGGTCTTGTTGAAACTGGCCGACGACCATTTCTGGCTGTCGATTGCGGATTCGGATGTTCTGCTATGGGCAAAGGGGCTGGCGGTTGGCATGGGCCTTGACGTGGTTATCGACGAAGCCGATGTCGCGCCACTTGCCGTTCAGGGGCCAAAGGCAGGCGCGCTAATGGCAAGCCTCTTTGGTAATCAGATTGAAAATTTGCCCTATTTCGGCTTTGCAATTTTTGATGTTCTTGGCACGCGTCAATTGATTGCACGTTCGGGTTACAGCAAGCAGGGTGGCTTTGAAATATATCTTCAAGGCAGCCATTTGGGAACCGATCTCTGGGATCTGATTTGGGATGCTGGCCAGCCCTATAATATAGCGCCAGGTTGCCCAAATTTAATCGAGCGTATTGAAGGCGGGCTGATGTCATATGGCAATGAATTTACCCGCGCCAACAACCCGCTGGAATGTGGTTTTGACCGTTTGTGCCATCTTGGTGACGAAATCGATTATATTGGCGCTTCGGCGCTTCGGCAGATTGCTGCTGACGGGCCGGTTCAATCGATCCGTGGGATCCGCTTTGGCGGTGATAAGGCGCCACCCTGCGGCAAGCCATTTCCGGTGACCGATCTGAATGATGAGGTGGTTGGGCAGATCACTTCGGCAATCTATTCGCCGCGTTTGAACTGCAATATCGGCATGTCGATGATCCGTAAAACCCATTGGGATTATGGCAGCAGCCTGCTGGTTCATACGCCTGATGGCATGGTGCGTGATGCAATGGTTTCCGAATTGCCTTTTTAGGGATCGGCATGATCAACCGCGGCGTCTTGCGCGAACAGCGGTTCTTGGGTGCGCAATTGAAAATGGGCGTTTAGTAATCTTCGTGATTTGATAATTAATGGGTCGCTGACGCCGTCATGCTTGGCAAAGATGGCGGTAATAACGCTGGTGCCTTATTCGGTTGCGTCATGGACGGTGACGAAAGCCAAGATTGACGCGCTTGCATCGATCTAGCTGGCAAAGCCCTTTTGTGTTGCGATAAAAGCCAAGCTGCAATTTATCATGTCCGTCTAGATTGCCAGCTGACCTTGATCATTTAAGCTGGTTTAGACGTAAATGGTAATCATGAGGCTTTGCGTAAATCCTGCCCCACATCCAATTCATATGTGACCATAGCTAACGAACCGTCTCAAATTTGCCACGGCTTTTTGCGTTTGGTGGCTTTTGATTGCGCCGCCCATCGCGCCATTTTTGGAAGTATCGGCGACAGTTTTGGCGATTGTTGCAGGCTGTCGCATTTGCAATCCTGTTACAAAAGGCTCACAATCTTTCGATCAGGGCATCGTCTTGATAGGCTTTTCTGTATCAATAATATAATACTGTCGGCCTGCATGGCTCATGGTATGTCTTGAAATGGCCTTTGATCATTAGATGGGCATATTTCGTCAGGGTTGAGTTTATGTTTTTCACACATCCTATCGTTTCAAGACAATAAAGGTCTGATCACAATGAAATGGCTTTTTCTGGCACTTGGCTCAATGTTTGTTCAGCAAACCTTTGTCACCTTGGGTAAGGTTTTGCCTTCGGTGCTTGCCCCTGCGATCATTTCCGAGCTTCACATCGAGGCGTCTTGGCTTGGTGTTTATGTTGGCATGATCGCCGCGGTTTCCCTTTTGGTGCAGGCGGGTTGTGGAAGCATTATTGTGCGGTATGGCGCGCTTCGTGTGAGTCAAATTTCACTTTTACTAACCGGCGTTGGATTGATTTTAGCGGCGCCAGGAATCATTGCCTTGATGGTTTTATCGGCAATCGCCATTGGCGCGTCGGCGTCTTCGACCCCGGCAAGCTCGCATCTTCTAAGCCGGTATGCACCTGGTAAATATGCGCCGCTGGTTTTTTCGGCAAAGCAAACAGCGGTGCCGGTTGCTTTGTTGATTGCCGGATTGCTTGGGCCGCTATTGACTGAGATTTACGGCTGGCGTCACGCGCTTGTGGTGATTGGAATCGGTTGTTTGCTTTTTCCTTTGATGCTGGAATTCATGCGGCGTGAATTTGATAGCGATAAAGATGTAACGCGACAATTCCACTTGTCAGATTTTCGCGAAACGATCGGCTTTGTGATTGGCAAACCCGAACTTAGAGGCCTCGCATTTGGCTCTTTTGCCTTTGTAGGGTTGCAAACGACCTTCATTGCTTATTTTGTTATTTACCTGACCGAAATTGGTTTCAGCCTGATTGTGGCTGGGACGATATTTTCGATTGCGACCGCCGTTGCAATACCGGGCCGGATTTTTTGGGGGTGGTTGAGCAGCCGTTATATTTCGCCTCGGGCGATGCTTGGCTTTTTGGCGATTTTGATGTTTTTTGCTGTTTCCTGCGTCGCTTTGTTCAGCCCGATCTGGACTGATTGGCAAGTTACGCTTGTGGCAATTGCCGTCAGCGCTTCGGTTTTCTCATGGCATGGGGTAACGCTTGCCGAAGCCGCAAGGCTTGCCCCAACCTCGATGCGGGGCGCGGTTACTGGCGGGGTTTTATCCTTTGGGCAATGTGGTGGCCTTGTCTTGCCATTGATCTATTCATTGGTGTTGGGTGTAACCGAAAGCTATAAGCTTGGCTTCTTTATTTGTGCTTTACCGGCGCTTTTGATTGGTTTGATGTTGCTTTATTCGGCACGACATCAGATGACAGTAATCCGCAATTAGGCACGAAAATAATGCGGATGATATCTGGTATCGGCTGTTTTGATTTGCTCGGCGTTTGGCATTATCGCGCTTTTCATTGCTATGCTAGTCTCTAAACTCACTTTCACCCGATGGTGAATTTTACCCTTTTTTTGAATTTTACCCTTTTTTTGAATTTTACATGTGAAGCAATTTAATGGATAGCAAGCGCAAAACAACATCACCCCAAAATCAAATGGCGGAAAAATCGGTCATTGGGACTGTTGTAAAGCTATGGCCCTATATTTGGCCACATGACCGGCCAAGCCTCAAACGTTTGGTGTTTGTCGCGGTGTTGCTGCTGATTGCCGCCAAATTAGTGACAGCCACGGTACCGTTCTTTTTCAAATATGTAACCGACAGTCTTGCTGGCAATGAACTTGATTTGCCCTTTTTGCCCTTGTTTTTGCTGACGCCCTTGATGCTGATTCTTGGCTTTGTCGCGGCGCGTATTCTAAGCATTGCCTTTAACCAGCTTCGCGATGCGTTATTTGCCCGTGTCAGCCAGCATGCTGTGCGACAGCTTGCGCTTCGTGCCTTTAGCCATATGCATCAATTATCATTGCGGTTTCATTTGCAGCGACGAACCGGCGGCCTGTCACGCGTGATTGAACGCGGTACGAAGGGCATCGAAAGCGTCGTTCGCTATACGGTTTTATCGACCTTGCCAGTGATTTTTGAATTTGCCCTTTATGCGGGGATTTTCTTTTATAATTTCGGCGCGGCCTATGTATTGGTCATTGCGATTACCGTCATTAGCTACAGCGTCTTCACGGTGAAAACCAGCAATTGGCGAACAATTATTCGCCGTGAAATGAACCGATCTGATACCGAGGCGAATACGCGTGCGGTTGATTCCTTGCTGAATTATGAAACGGTCAAATATTTCACCAATGAAAAAACCGAATTGGTGCGGTTTGATCATGCAATTGCGCAATATGAAAAAGCCGGAATCAAGACATCAACCTCGCTTGGCTGGCTGAATTTTGGGCAAGCCGCGATTTTCTCGCTTGGCATGATGGCTTCAATGCTGTTGTCGGCAAATGCGGTTGTTCGCGGTGAACAGACGATTGGTGATTTTGTTCTGATCCATCTGTTCTTGATCCAGCTGTCGCAGCCGCTTGCCTTTATTGGTGGCGTTTATCGTGAAATCCGGCAATCACTGACCGATATTGAGGTTTTGTTTGGCTTGCTGGAAACGCCTGCCGAAATTATTGATTTGCCAAATGCGGCCGATTTAACGGTACCGTCAGGTGTGATCCGCTTTGATAATGTGCATTTCCATTATTCGGATGACCGGCCTATTTTACGCGGCATCAGCTTTGATGTGCCAGCTGGAAAAACCGTTGCCATTGTCGGGCAATCGGGGGCTGGCAAATCGACCATTTCGCGATTGCTATGCCGTTTTTATGACGTCACCGCCGGCAGCATTTCCATTGACGGGCAGGATATCCGGTCGGTCAAGGCGACAAGCCTTCGCGCGGCCATTGGCGTGGTGCCGCAAGATACCGTTCTGTTCAATGACACGATTGGCTATAATATTCATTATGGGAATCTGGATGCTGGCAAGGATGCGGTCTGGAACGCCGCAGTCGGTGCCAAGATTGATGGCTTTATCCAGTCGCTGCCAAGCGGACTTGAAACCGAAGTTGGCGAGCGCGGGCTAAAGCTATCTGGCGGAGAAAAACAGCGGGTTGCGATTGCAAGAGCCATTCTAAAAGCCCCGCCTATTCTGATTTTGGACGAGGCCACATCATCGCTCGATACAAAAACCGAACAGGATATCAATCAGGCATTAGACCTTGTTCTAAAAGACCGAACCGCAGTCATTATTGCGCATCGCCTATCAACAATTGTTACAGCTGATGAAATTATTGTGCTGGACAAGGGACAAATCGCCGAGCGTGGCACGCATCAGAATTTGTTGGCGCAAAAGGGTCTCTATCAAAAAATGTGGAATCGCCAACAAGCCTTTCAAGAGGTTGAACAGAAATTGAAAAGCCTTACCTGATGCGATGATAGGTGATGCGGCATCTTGCCAGGCGATACCGGCTTGGAAAATTGTGCAAAAGATCGTTCTGGAATTTCTGGCGCTAATTTCCTATCATGGCCCCGGATATAAAGCTCATCCGCGCTGAATGTTCATCAAAATTTGTAAATTATCCTTGGGATGAAGGAAAATATCTATGCTGGTTGTAATCTCGCCTGCCAAAAAATTGAACATGCAACCATCTGAAGATATTGTGCCAACCCAGCCCATCTTTGGCCAAGAAGCCAGTGAATTGGCCGATGTCATGCAAAATCTTAGTCTTGATAAACTTCAATCCTTAATGGGAATTAGTGAAAATCTGGCCAAGCTTAATGCAGATCGTTTTGCCCATTTCGGATCGCAGGATAAAAAACCTGCCGCGCTTGCCTTTGCTGGCGATACTTATTTGGGGCTGGAGGCGGCAAGCCTTGAGCCAGACGCGATGGCATGGGCGCAAAATCATTTGCGGGTTCTGTCCGGTCTCTATGGCGTGTTGCGGCCACTTGATGCGATCGAGCCCTATCGTTTGGAAATGGGAAGCCAGCTGGCGACAAAGCGGGGCAAATCGCTGTATCACTATTGGGGTGCAAAAATTGCCGAGGCGCTTAGCGCGCAGGCGGCCGCCACCGGTTCAAATCTATTGCTTAATTGCGCGTCGAAAGAATATTTTGGCGCGGTTGACCTTGCCAGCCTTGCCTTGCCTGTTGTGACTCCGGTCTTTTTGGAAAATAAAAATGGCAAAGCGAAAATCGTTAGCTTTTATGCCAAAAAAGCGCGTGGCGCGATGGCGCGTTTTGTCGTTCAAAACAGGTTAAAAGCCAAAGATGATTTAAAGGAATTTGGTGCTGGCGGCTATTGCTATCAGCCAGATCAATCTGATGCCGATCATCTGGTCTTTATGCGCGACGCGGCAGCTTCATAAAGCATAAACAGCCAGCATGATTATTGGCATTAATCCAGATGCGCCGATAAAATCATTTTGCGGAAAACGCTTGCTGGAAGTGATAGGGGGGCAAGGGTAGAATAGGTGACCGAAATAGGCACCTCAAAGCCGCAAATATCGGGCAAAAGGGAACGCATTTGCGCATTATTGACCCATTGCTGTTGGGCAAGTTCACATGGCAAAAAGCCAACATATTTTCCACTAAGGATAAATTGCGCCACACCTTCCATATGATAGGCGGTGGCGGCGGCGGGCTCACTGAAAAATGAATCATAGGGCGTTGCCACCGAATAACCCCGCCTGACAAAATCCTGCTGGCTGATGATGTCTTTGGTAACCAGTTTCGGATCCATATCAAACAAGGGATGAGCCGCGCCGCAATAAAGCTCTTGGCGTTCATGGAATATGGTTTCTGAATGAATGGCGTCAGATGATGGCAGATTTGCCACGATCGCCAGATGCAGCAATCCGCGCGTCAACCAATTGTCAATTTGGTTTGGCGCAACAACTTGGATGATCAGATGGACATCTCGTGTTTGGGCGCGAAATTTGTCGATCACCTCATAAAGCTTGCATGAGGAATTTGACGTTAGATTATCGACCATGCCAATTTTAATTTCGCCGGTCATCCTGCCCTGCAGTTCGCCAAGCTCGCTTCGAAAGCCTTCAAGCGCAGTTAGAAATTTTGACGCTGATTCATAAACCAGCCTGCCGCGTTCGGTGAGGGCAAATCCACTGCGCCCACGCCGACATAATGTCAGCCCCAAACGGGTCTCCAAATTGCTCATATGCGTACTGATTGTCGATCGGCTAATGCCAAGCTCGGCTTGTGCTTGGCTAAAACCGCCACATTCCACAATGGTTCGGTAAACGCGCAAAAGCCGTAAATCAATATCGCTTAACGGAGGCAATGATCTGCTTGGCAATAGTTCGGCTTTCGTCAATGTTAACTTCTATAAGTCAACATTTACACAACTGAAATTTGCGGTCAATGATTACAGATACGGCAATGAAGCAACGTATTTCATCATTGAAGAAAGTTACTATGAGCAACACACCCATATCATTTGAACCTGTTTCAGGGTCAATATCGCCGCGTTTTGCGGGGGTTCCCACCTTTATGCGCTTGCCAAATATTGAATTAAACCACCCAGATATTGCAAAGGTCGATATCGGGTTGGTTGGTGTGCCGTGGGATGCCGGCACGACAAACCGTCCAGGTGCCAGACATGGGCCAAGACAATTGCGCGATCTTTCAACGATGATCAGGGCGGTGCATCCCTATACAGGGGTAAATCCTTTCAAGCTTGTCAATTGCGCTGATCTAGGCGATTGCCCGGTCAATCCTGCCGATATTCAAGATTGCCTGACGCGGATTACCGATTTTTACAGTGAAATGCATAATAAGAATATCGTACCACTTACCGGTGGCGGCGATCATCTTGTGTCGCTTCCCATATTACGGGGGATCAAGCGCAAAGACCCGCTATCGATGATTCATATTGATGCGCATACGGATCTGTTTGACGAATATTTTGGCGGTTCAAAATTTACCCATGGCACGCCATTTCGCCGCGCCATTGAAGAAGGGCTTTTAGACCCGACGCGCGTTGTGCAAATTGGCATTCGCGGCACCATGTATGATGGTGAAGATATTGAATGGGGCAGGCAGAATGGCGTTCACATCATCACAATAGATGAAGTCTATGAGACCGGGCTGGATGCCATAATGCACAAGGCGCGTGAAATTGTTGGCGACAGCCCGACCTATGTCAGTTTTGATATTGATGCGATTGACCCGTCCTATGCGCCAGGTACAGGAACGCCTGAAATCGGCGGATTCACCTCATATGAAGCCCAACGCATCGTCCGCAAGCTGGCTGGGCTTAATTTAATTGGTGCAGACCTTGTCGAAGTGTCTCCACCTTTTGACCCGACAGGGGGAACAGGATGGGTGGGGGTTTCCATCATGTTTGAACTGCTGTGTGTTCTCGCAACTGCAACTGCAAAAACCGCATAAATTGGCTTTTCACCCCGATCATCGAAACAAATGGAGGATGACATGAAATATGATATTCGCAAGGTTACCGCATTAGTGACAGCTGGATGGGTTGCGTGTGCAGCCATGGTGACGATTGGCGGCACGGCAAATGCGCAATCGGTTCTGGACTCGGTCAACAGCAAAGGTAAAATTACCGTTGCTACCGAAGTCGCCTACCCGCCAATGGAATATCTTGAAGGCGGAAAAGTTGTCGGCTATGGAAAAGATATCCTTGATCTGGTTGTTGCTGACATGAAGGTCGAACTTGAACAGCTTCAATTGCCATGGGATGGCATTTTGGCAGGCGTTCTGGCAAAAAAATATGACATGGTTGCAACATCGGTTGCCATTAAGCCCGACCGTGTTAGCAAATATGCCTTCACAAGGCCGCTTGCCGTTGCCGATACGATGCTTGTCAAAAGACATGGCGATAACAGCATGAGCGATCTCAGCAATGTGAATGGCAAGATTGTCGGTGTCGAGCTTGGCTCATCGCAGGCGCAAGAAGTCGAGGCTGTCGATGCCAAACTAAAAGCGGCTGGCAAGGCAGGATTTGCTGAAATCCGTGGCTTTAAGTCAACCGATGATATGCGTCTTGCGCTTGCAGGCGGCCAGATTGACATTGGCACCATCCCGTCCTTTTCGCTTGGTGCGATGCAAAAGCAACGACCAAATACATTTGCCAAGCTGATCAATATCGGCAGCGGCACTTTGTTTGCCTGGGTCGCGCATCCTGATGGCGCTGATTTGCGTGACCGCGTCAATGAATCGCTGAGGCGTCTGGAAAAAAATGGATCATTGTCAAAGCTGCAGATGAAATGGTTTGGATTCGAGATGGATCTACCAAAAGACTATCTGCCAAAAGGCGCGCTCTAGTCCGCATAATGATGATCTAAGTCCGGCTCTTTTGATGAATCTTGATTAAGGGCCGGACAGATTTTATGCCAAGAATTGGCTGTCCTTCGTGATGGCTAGATAAATGAAAGCCTGAATATGGATCTTCAGTTCGCCATGATAATCCCGAAAATGGGACCAATGCTTTGGGGCGCGCTATATACGGTTTTTGTAGGCTTTATCGCCTGTGGTGTTGGTCTGGTTGTGGGAACCGGCCTGTTGCTTATGCGCAATAGCCACTTTTGGGTGATTAGAAAATTTGTCGCGCTTTATGGCAGCTTTATCCGCGGCACCCCTGCCTTGGTGCAGATTCTGATTTTCTATTATGCGCTTGCCCCTATGACGGGGATCAATATTGATCCTTTTACCGCGGGCATCATGGCTGTTGGTTTTAATAGCGGCGCCTATGTTGCCGAAATCTTGCGTGGTGGCCTTAGCCGCATTCCGCTTGGTCAATGGGAGGCGGCACAGGCGCTTGGCCTGCCAAAGCATAAAATATGGCTGCAAATCATTCTGCCGCAAGTCTATTATTCGGTGATTCCGCTTCTGGTGAATGAATTCACCATGGTGATTAAAATTACCCCGCTTTTATCGACGATCACTTTGGTCGAACTTACCCGCGCTTCGCAGATGCTTTATAACGAAACCTTTCGTCCGGTTGAGGTTTTGCTATTGGCAGCCGCGATCTATTTTGTGATCTGTTTTTCAATCAGTCAGCTTGGCGAATTTCTTCAACGTCGCTCGCTAAAATATCGGTTGTAGGAGCGCGTGATGGAATTTGACTATATGGCGATCTGGAACAGCCGCGATATTCTGATAAGAGGTGTTCTGAACACGCTTCTTATTTCGGCCGTGGCGATTCCCGCCGGCATTGTCTTGGGTATTATCATTTGCTTTATGCGTATTTCGTCTATTCGCGCTTTACGCTGGACTGCCATTGCCTATATCGAAATCATTCGCAATATACCGTTGCTGATTTTGATCTTTATGCTTTTTTATGCGCTTCCTTTTTATGGGGTGCGCTTATCTGGATTGGCGACAGGGTTTCTGTGTCTTTCGATGTATGGCGGCGCCTATTTTGCCGAAATTTTTCGTGGCGGTATCGAATCTGTTTCAAAAGGCCAGTTTGACGCCTGCAAGGCGCTGGGCCTGAAATATGGGTTCTATATGCGGCGGGTTATTTTGCCGCAACTCTACAGCTATATATTTCCGCCAGGCACCAATATCGCCTTAACGATGATCAAGGAATCATCACTTTTATCGATGATAACAGTCGCCGAACTGACCTATGCAGCGCATGACATTAATGGGCGAACCTTTACGCCAGTTGAAACCTTTGCGACGATCGCAATTATTTATTGGCTGATCTCGACGCTGTTTTTGAAATTTTCACATAGCTTGCAAATGCGGCTTGGCGCGGGTGATACCACCGATGCCATCAGCATAAGATAGATTGCCGAGATGCAAGCCTTGGCAAATGGAGATTTGATAGAATGACGCCAATTGCGAAATCACCCGCTGACCCGAAATCTGCCGGCCGCGACGCCGTTATTCATATTCGCAATATGAATAAATGGTATGAGTCATTTCAGGTGCTGAAAGATATTAATTTCACTGTTCATCTTGGCGAAAAAGTCGTGATTTGCGGGCCATCGGGATCGGGAAAATCAACCTTGATCCGCTGTATAAACCGGCTGGAAGTGCATCAGGAAGGCGAGATTATTGTGAACGGAATCACCTTGAGCGAGGATGTGAAAAATATTGACCGGATCCGCTCAGAGGTCGGCATGTGTTTCCAGCAATTCAATCTATTTCCGCATTTAACAGTTCTGGAAAATTGTGTTTTGGCACCCATGTCGGTTCGCAAGAAAACGCGGCGTGAAGCTGAAGATCTGGCGCAATATTATTTGCAGAAAGTCAAAATTCCAGATCAGGCAGATAAGCTGCCAAGCCAATTGTCAGGCGGCCAGCAGCAACGCGTTGCGATTGCGCGGGCTTTATGTATGCAGCCAAAAATTATGCTGTTTGACGAACCAACTTCTGCGCTTGATCCAGAAATGATTTCCGAGGTTCTGGATACAATTGAGGCGCTTGCCGTAGATGGTATGACGATGGTTTGTGTCACGCATGAGATGGGGTTTGCCCGTAAAATTGCTGATCGGGTGATCTTTATGGATCAGGGCCAGATTATCGAGGAAAATGATCCAAAGCGGTTTTTCGATGCGCCAAAAAATGCCCGCACCAAAAGCTTCTTAAAACAGGTTCTTGTGCATTAAGGCGGTTTCCAGCTTTGAATTTGCCAGCCATCAGGCCAAGGCTAGATAAAGGAAATTAACGCCGCCACCGAATGCCATAAAATCGACCAAGAGTTCATGGTTATTATTTGTCATTTTCTTAAGTATTATTTTGCCTAGCATATTACCTGGTATTGTCGCTGCGCCGCCAATCAGCCCAAGGATCAAAATCTCCTGCCCGATCAGGCCAATGCTGCCGAATGTTGCGGCGCGGGCAATATGGGTTAGCGCGGCAATGACGGCAAGCGTGGCAACAAAGCTTGTCCGCGATAATCCATAGCCAAGCATAAAGGGAACAAGCAGCAGGCCCGGGCCAGTTGATGATCCTGCCAGAAATCCGAAAACACCGCCAACACAGCTTAACATGCTTCGCGATGTTTTGATTTCATATGATTTTGCAATGCGGCGAATGGGAATGGACGCCAGAACAACACTTCCCAGCATCAAGGCAATCATCTTTGGCTCAAGCTGGGCATAAAAAATGCCACCTAGCACAACCATTGGCACGGCCGGTATCGCAATGCGGCGAAATGCGTCGCGATGAAAAGCGGCGCGGTTAATCCAGGCCCGAGATACACTGCCAAATAAAAGCATAATCGCCAATACCGGCATGACCGCACTGATGCCAATAATCGGCGTCAGGAAAACCGCTGGCAGCAGCCCGCCTGCAACACCGGTAATGCCAGTGATGCCCGCGGTAACAAAGGCAATCAGGCAAACCAGAAGAATATCCATAAGTTCCAAAATCAGATACGCCTTAGAGCAAAGACAGAGACGGGAATGCTGGTGAACCCATTTATGTCCACCAGCAAGAAAGAGGCAAATAAAGGCGTTTGTGACAAGCGCCGCAAGCAGTCACGCGATTTTGATCATGCGGCATTTGCATTTGGTTAGGCGGTGGCAGGGGCAGTTTCATCTTGGATTTGCGTGCGGTGCATAAGCCGGTCTTGTGCCGGATCAAGATCGCCGCGCATATGAAGCGTGTAACGATTATCCCAAATCACAATATCCTTTGGTTGCCATTGCTGCGCCCAATGATGCGGCCCATCTTCGATATGCTGCCAAATATCATCTAACAGCTGTTCGCTTTCACCATCCGATAGCCCAACAATCCATGCATTGGGGCGGCGTCCAACATAAAGCGATTCTTTGCCTGTGGCATGATGTTTGATCACCAGCGGGTGAATCGCACCAGGGCGGCTTTCATTGTCATAATGTTCCTCAAAACCTGCCCGCAGCTGTCCTGCTGAATTGCGCGTTGCATCATGTTTGCATGACCGGCCCTTGATTTTTTCGCGCAAAGCGGTAGGCAATGTTTCATAGGCGCGGTTGAGATTGTAAAAATGCGTATCGCCGCCGGTTGCTGGCGTTGTCAGCCCGTAAAGGATGCTGGCTTTGGGCGGCAAATCCTTATAGGTCATGTCCTGATGCCAGACCAATTCCGAATTGCCAAGCCCGCCAATCGGAACGCCGCCTTGGACAATATTCGAAATCACGGCAATTTCTTCGCGTGATGGATGATAGCTTCCGTTAACAGGCCGTGTTGGCGCCTTGTCGAGCCCGCCAAAATAGCGCGAAAACCGCACAAATTGATCTTCGGTTAATTCTTGATCACGAAAACGCAGAACCAGATGCTTGTCCCAGGCGTTAATGACACGATCAAAAACGGCACTATCAATTTCTTGCGTTAAATCCAAACCAACAATATCGGCGCCAAGCGCGGCCCCTGATGGGATTACGTCAAAACTGTCATTCATGTTCATAGTTACCTCGGTTGAAACATCACACAAAACAGCCTAGGCGAAATAAATGATGATAAAAAATGAAAAATAGCAGTATAACTATGCGTAAATTACATAGGTATAATGATGAAACAACCGCCTTTTCGCTGGATCGAGACATTCCGCATCATCGCCGGTGCTGGCAGCATGACCGATGCTGCCAAAATTCTTGGCGTTGACCAATCGGCAATGAGCCGTCACATCGCATCCCTTGAAAGCCAGCTTGGCATCAGCCTGTTTGATCGAAGCAAACGCCGGCTAAGATTGACCGCCGAAGGAAAATTGCTATTGGCCGAGGCAGATTCGGCGGCTGAAGCTCTGAATAGATTTGTGCGAAAGGCAAATGAGATTCGGCGGGTCTCAGAAGGTCATCTGCAGCTACTGACCTCGGCGACGCTTGCGCGTGGCCTGATGCCAAAGGCTTTGCGTATTTTCAAGGAAAACGCCGTTCGAGTTTCGGTCAATATCGAAGTGGTTAGTCGGGGTGAGCTAGAGCGGCGGATTGAGGGCCAGCAATTTGACCTATGCGCGGTGGCATTGCCCTTTACCTATCCAAGCGAACATATGGTTCACATTGGCCGTTTTCCGGGTGTCTGTGTTCTGCATAAGCAGCATAAATTGGCAAAGCAGCAAAAAATAAATCTGTCGGATCTTGCGGGTGAGGCCTTGGTTGGTTTGCCGCAAGGCACCATTGGCCGGATGCGGATTGACCAGCTTTTTGCGGCGGCGGGGATTGATTATAAGCCGCAATTTGAAACAACGGCCGTTGCTGTTAACGAATTTGTCGAAGACGGTATCGGCATTGCGATTGCTGATCCATTCACGGCAAAATCGACAAGCGGCAGCAATGTTGTTGTGCGGCAACTGGAACCGACAATCCATTATGAATTCGCTTTTATGTTTCCCGCCGACCGGCCCAGAACAACCTTGGCATCGATGTTTGTAAAGGCGGCCCAAGAGGGGCTGCGGCAACAAAATGAAGATCATCGCCGGTAGGGCAGCTATCAATGCGGCAAAATCAACGGTGAAATGATGCTTCGGGATGAAAATTTACCATCACCAGATTCTTGTGCAGTATCTGACAAGAGTCTATGCCACTATAACTTTGTTATCGAGACTCAAAACCGCAAAAACCCCTTTGCAAAATTTTGATTGCGCCGCCGCCTTTGTGATTGAAGCAAGGCCAATTGCCATTCATATTAGATTTATTACTGAAATGCGAAATGGAGACTAGCCGATGTCATATCCTGAACTAAAAATGCTTATTGCTGGTGAATGGGTTTTTGGCAGTACGGGCAAAAGCGAGCCGGTTATTTGTCCGGCTGATGGCACCGAAATCGGCCAAGTCCCGCATGCCAGCCCAGCAGATCTTGATCGCGCGCTGGCAAGCAGCCTTGATGGTTTCAACCACTGGCGGGCAATGACACCGCTAAACCGCCAGATCATTCTGGAAAAGGCGGCCCGTCTCCTCGAAGACCGGTTTGACGTTAATAGCGCCAATCTGACGCGTGAAATGGGCAAGCCGCTTGCCGAGTCAAAAATTGAAATGCAGGTCGCGATTGATCTGCTGCGCTGGTATGGCGAAGAGGGCAAACGCATCTATGGGCGGATTATTCCATCACGCTTTCCGGGCATGCAGCATGAGGCGCGCAAAGTGCCCGTTGGGCCTGCTCTGGCCTTTGTTGCCTGGAATTTTCCGGCAACAAATGTAATGCGCAAAGTTGCCGGTGCCTTGGCTGCGGGCTGTTCGATCACGATTAAACCAAGCGAAGAAACGCCAGCGACCGCGATTGCGATTGGGGCGGCTTTGGTTGATGCAGGCTTGCCAGCGGGTGTGCTGAATATTGTCTTTGGCGTGCCATCAGATGTATCCGAGCATCTTCTTGGCTCGACAATCCCGCGCAAGCTTAGCTTTACCGGCAGTGTGCCAGTTGGCATTCACCTTCAGCAGCTTGCTGCCAAGAATATGATTCGCTGTACGATGGAGCTTGGCGGCCATTCGCCGGTGATGGTGTTTAAAGATGCCGATATCGACGCCGCGGCGCAGCTATGCGCGATGGGGAAATTCCGCAATGCCGGTCAGGTCTGTATTTCACCAACCCGCTTTTTTGTTGATGCGGCGGTGCATGATGAATTTCTGGCGGCGTTCAAAAAACATGTCGAGGCGGTCAATCCGGGCAATGGGCTTGATGCTGGTGTCAGTATGGGCCCGCTTGTTGCCGAACGCCGGATCGACATCATGGACGGGTTTGTTGCCGACGCCGTGTCAAAAGGTGCCGAGCTATTGGTTGGCGGCGGCCGCATGCAAAGCCCGGGGTCATTCTATCAGCCAACGCTTCTTGGCAATGTTCCTGAAACCGCGCGCATCATGACCGAAGAGCCTTTTGGCCCGATCGCGCCAACGACAAGTTTCCATAGTCTTGATGAGGTGATTGAGCGTGCCAACAGCCTGCCATTCGGCCTTGCTGCCTATGCCTTTACCAACAGCCCAAAGACGGTACGAACTTTAAAATCGGAAATTGAAACCGGTATGCTGGCGGTCAATTCGCTTCATGTTCATTCAGTTGAAACGCCCTTTGGCGGATTGAAATTTAGTGGCTATGGCTATGAAGGCGGTATTGAAGGTCTTGACGCATTTCTGGCAACCAAATATTCAAGCGAAATCTATAATTAGGGCGATGTCTGGGCAATGGATGTGGCGCGGTTTGGCGAATTTGCAACGCCCGAATGGGGAACGGTAAAATCATCAGAAAATTATGAACGCCGGTTTGTGATGACCTTTCCAAACGAAACCTTGCCGAAAGGCCGGATGCAAAAAACCACATCACTTTATGACCGGCTTGTGGCAAAAGGCGCATTGATGGGCCAAGGCTTTGGACTTGAGCATGCGTTATGGTTTGCTGATGGGCCTGATGATTCTTTCGAGGTGCCGAGTTTTGAGCGCAACCGGTCGCATGATTATGTACGGCGTGAAATCAAGGCCGTTCAAGACGCGGTTGGCGGCATTGAAATTGCCAATTTTTCCAAACATGAATTCAAAGGGCCGGGGGCGCGTGCCTATCTTGATCATACATTGGCAGGCTATATTCCGGCACCCGGGCGATTGGCCTTGACGCCGATGTTGACGCCAAAGGGAAAATTATATGGCGATTTGACCGTGGCATGTCTTGCAGATGATCATTTCATGCTTTTCGGATCAGGCGCGATGCAGCAGGCGCATCGCCGCTGGTTTGAAAAGGATCTTCCCGATGATGTCGCATATCGCAATCGGTCGGATGATTGGCATGGGATTGCCCTGTCTGGCCCGAAATCACGCATGCTTTTGGCACGGATCACGCGTGATGATGTTGGTGCTGATAGTCTGAAATTCCGCGATCTGCGCCAATGTTTTGTTGCTGGTGTGCCGGTGATTTTAAACCGGATCAGCTTTTCAGGCGAATTGGGTTTTGAGATTTATTGCCATCCGCAATATTTGCTTCGCCTTGCCGAGGTCATTGAGGCGGCAGGTGCTGATCTTGGCTATCGCTGGTATGGGTCGCGGGCGCTGCTGTCAATGCGGCTGGAAAAGGGCTGGGGCGTGTGGTCGCTGGAATATCGTCCTGATTTCAATGCGGTTGAATCCGGCATGGACGCCTTTATCAATTGGAACAAAGATTTTATTGGCAAGGATGCCACATTAAAAGCACAAAAAGATGGGCCGGATCAGCGGCTTGTCACAATGATAATTGATGTTGACGCAATTGATGTCTCGAATGACGAGGCCATATTAAAAGATGGTCAGGCGGTGGGTTATGTATCATCTGGCGGCTATGCGCATCGGGTTGGCCAGTCAATGGCAATGGGCTATGTCAAAACCGCTTATGCTGGCGCGGGGACAAAATTACAGGTGGAAATTCTGGGAACGCTTTTTGATGCCGAAATTCTGGGCGCAGCGGCCTATGATCCGAATGGTGCGCTTATGCGCGGCTAGATTTGGCCTTTGTCTTTGCCAAAAAAGGCTGCTTTTTTGCCTCATGTGCCATCGCCAAAAATATCTACATGTCATGCTTGTTTTACATTTGTGTAAACGTTCATTTTGGATTTAACATTTCTTTATAGAATAATGGTTTTTCCGCCATTTCATTGGGTGAATTCTTTTTGGGAAGAAACGAGTTGAACATGTTAAATGAAGAACAGATTTGGAAATTGGTGGACGCAAAAAGGGCTGAATTTATTGCATTATCGGATCGGGTTTTTGAAACACCCGAAACGCTTTACAATGAATTTGCATCGGTTGCCGAACATGTGGCGGCGTTAAAAGCCGAAGGATTTGTCGTTACCGAAGGCATTTGCGGCATGCCAACTGCGGTCATGGGCGAAGCTGGAACCGAAGGGCCGGTGATTGCCATTCTTGGTGAATTTGACGCGCTTCCCCAGCTTAGTCAGGCCCCCGGTGTCGCCGCGCATAGCCCCATTGAGTCGGGCGGCAATGGGCATGGATGTGGCCATAATCTGTTGGGGGCAGCGTCGCTTTTGGCGGCAACTGCGGTCAAGGATTGGCTTGCCGAAAATGGCATTGCGGCACGGGTGCGCTATTATGGTTGCCCCGCCGAAGAAGGTGGCGCAGCCAAGGCCTATATGGCACGCGATGGTTTGTTTGATGATGTCGATGCGGCGATTTCTTGGCACCCATCAACCTTTAATGCTGTCCAGCATGGCCATTCGCTTGCCAATTCGCGTATTGATTTCACCTTTCATGGCAAGGCGGCGCATGCGGCCGCTGCCCCGCATCTTGGCCGAAGCGCCCTTGATGCCTGTGAGCTGATGAATATTGGGGTGAATTATCTTCGTGAGCATATGCCCGACTCAGCGCGGGTGCATTATGCCTATCTTGATGCTGGCGGGGTTGCGCCAAATGTTGTTCAGGCAAAAGCAACGGTTCGCCAGCTTGTGCGGGCGGCTGATTTGTCAACTTTGCGTGACCTTGTTGCGCGCGTGCGCAGCATTGCCGATGGCGCGGCCTTAATGACCGGAACCGAGGTGGACGTCAAAGTCTATTCAGGGGTTTCCAATCTGGTTGGCAATCGGCCACTTGAAGAAATGATGCAGCGTGAATTTGACAAGCTTGGGCCGGTGCCGTTTGACGCTGATGATTCCGGTTTCGCCAATGAAATTCGCCAGACTTTGACCAAGGATGATATCGCTGCCAGCTTTCAACGTGTTGGTCTTGAAACGCCTGCTGATCTGCCGCTTTGCGATTTTGTTGCGCCGCTTGACCGGACAAGTAGTGGCGGTGAGGGATCAACTGATGTTGGCGATGTGAGCTGGGTTGTGCCAACGGTTCAGGCACGCGTTGCGACCTGCGCGGTTGGCACGCCATTTCATACATGGCAAACCGTCGCTCAAGGAAAGGCACCGGCGGCGCATAAGGGCATGATCCATGCGGCAAAAGTGATGGCGGCAACGGCCAGCGCCTTGATTCAATCGCCAGAAACACTCGAGGCGGCGCGTGCTGTTCATAATGACCGGCAGGCTAAAACGCCGTATCAATGTCCAATTCCAAAAGAGGTTAGCCCGCCTATCATTGCCAAGCCTGAATAGGCGGCGACGGCAATCGGCCATCAAAATAATTAGCTTCGCCAGCCCCTTATGGGGCTGGGCGTCTTTGCCCTTGGGCTGAGATGTTTATGGCCAGTTTTGATTAGGCCAGTTTTGATTGGGCAAGCTGAACCCAAAAACTGGCGCCAATTGGCAATAGATCATCATTGAAATCAAAATGCGGACTATGCAGATTTTCTGACTGTAATCCCGCCCCAAGCCAGATATAGGCACCGGGTTTTTTCTCCAGCATAAAGGAAAAATCCTCGGCACCCATGACCGGTGTCATGCTGGTTTCCAGCCCATCCGCGCCAAGCATGTCAGTGATAATATCACGCGCAAATAAAGCGTCGCTCTCATGATTTAATGTTGGCGGATAGCCCGGACGCAATTCCATTGCAACATTGCATCCCAAGGTTGCTGCGGCATTTTTCGCGGTTGTTTCAATTTCGGCAATCATCCGCAGGCGCGTTTCGGCATTCATGGTTCGCAAAGTGCCGCCAATTGTGGCGGTGGCCGGAATCACATTAAAGGCGCTTCCGGCTTCGAGCTTGGTAAGCGAAATCACGGCCTGATCGAACGGGTCAAGCTGGCGCGAAATCAGGGTTTGAAGCGCCAGAATACACATGCCGGCTGCGGCTACCGGATCTTTTGTCAAATGCGGCATTGCGGCATGACCGCCCTTGCCGTCAATCGTCAGGACGAAAATATCGGCACCAGCCATTGCCGCGCCGCAATGCGCAACCGCACGACCAACCTCTAGCCCCGGCCAGTTATGCATGCCCCAGACCGAATCCATATGGAATTTTTCAAATAGACCATCTTTGATCATTGATCGGGCGCCAGCATTGCCGCCTTCTTCCGCGGGTTGGAAAATACAATAGATGGTACCATGAAAATCCCGCGTTTCGGCAAGATGCCGCGCCGCCGCAAGAAGCATGGTTGTATGGCCATCATGACCGCAAGCATGCATGCGCCCGGGGCGCTGTGACGCATAGGCAAGATTGGTTTCTTCAGACATTGGCAAGGCATCCATATCGGCGCGAAGGCCAATGGCTTTGCCGCTTTCGGGATCGCCCTGATTGCCTTTGATCACCCCGACCAGACCGGTGCCGCCGAACCCGCGATGAACATCAACACCAAAGCTTTCAAGCTTGGCCGCAACAAAGTCGGACGTGTCTTTTTCTTCATAGGCAATTTCCGGATTTTGATGCAGATGTTGCCGCCAAGAGGCAAGTTCTTCATGCGCCGATACCAATGCTTTCACCAGTTGCATTCTAAGCTCCTAAATACGCTGTCCGTGGTCAGAAAATTATGTCATCCTTGCTGAAAGCGGATGCTCCAGACCAAACATAGCCCCCACTGATCATGGGCTGGTTGAAAATCCTAAATTAAACTCTACGCTGATTTTGATCGCAGTCAAACAGCAGATGGTGGTTTCAATGAAAGTCAGCCCAGCCAAGGCGCAAACAGCGCGTATCGCCGCCGCCATTGACAAGCTTGCCAGCTTTACCGAAGCGGATCGCCCCTATACGCGGCTTGTTTTCAGCCCCGAATTTGACGCGGCGCGGCACTGGCTTGCCGATGCGTTTGCTGCAGCTGGACTTGTTTGTCATATCGACTCAGGAGGCAATTTGATTGGTACCCGCACGGCCAATTTAAAAAAGGCGAATGGGGACAAGGCCGATGGAACGAAAGTCCTAATCGGATCACATATTGATACAGTGCCTGCCGGTGGCCGGTTTGATGGCATCGCCGGTGTTATTGCGGCGCTTGAGGTGGTGCATTATCTCAATCAAAATCAGATCGAACTGCCATTTGATCTGGAAATTGTCGATTATCTTGGTGAGGAACTAAATGTCTGGGGTACATCTTGTCTTGGCAGCCGTCACATGGCGGGGCTGTTAACGCCTGAAATCTTGGGTCGGGTTGATGCAGATGGCCGCCAGCTTGGAAACGAAATCACCCGCATTGGCGGCACCAATCTTGGCTGTGATAAAGTGCGATCCGATGCTGATCAAATTCTGGCCTGTCTTGAGCTTCATATCGAACAGGCGAAAATATTGGAAACTCAAGGCCATGATATCGGGATTGTGACCGCGATTCCGGGGATTTACCGCTATGGTATTTCGGTTAAGGGTCAGGCTGGTCATAGTGGCACAACGCCGATGGCCGATCGGCAGGATGCGCTTGTCGCGGCGGCGGATATCATTCAAGCAATAAATCGTCTGGCAAGTGATATCGCCCGTGATGAAAACCAGCATTTTGTGGCAACGATTGGCAAGATTGACGTTTTTCCAAATGGCGCCGCGATCGTGCCGGGTCAGGTTGAAATGACGCTTGATATGCGATCGGCAAGCGCCCATGCCAAAAGCGCCTTTCTGGCGGCATTTGAAACCATTTGCCGTGATTGTGTGACACGCCGCAATTGCGCTGTTGATGTGGCACCACTTGCCGCAGCTGATATTGCGCCAATGGATAGTGACCTGATGCAAAATCTTAGCGATTCGGCGGCAATAAATGGGTTATCTGCGATAAAATTGGCAAGCGGAGCCGGTCATGATACGGCGCATCTGTCACGCTTTGCACCGGCGGCCATAATCTTTATTCCGTGCCGCGATGGGCTAAGCCATTGCCCTGAGGAATTCGCCAGCAATGAAGCCATCGCGAAAGGCGCATGGGTTCTGACAAGCTGTGTTCTGGCGCTTGCCGGAAAGCCTTTCCAAGCTGTTGCCAAGCAATAGGGATCAGGCCTCGTCATTCAAATGACAGGCAGAAAAATGCGCAGGTGCGATTTCACGCAATGCCGGCTTTTCGGCTTTGCACCGTGCCGTTGCAAATTTACATCTTGGATGGAAATGACAGCCCGTTGGCGGTGAGAGAGGGGATGGGATTTCGCCGCTGATGGGCTCATATTGACGTTTGCCAACCTCAAGTCGCGGCACCCCGGCAAGAAGCGCTTGCGTATAGGGGTGGTTTGGCTGTTTGACAAAAGTTTCAATTGGCGCCGTTTCGACAATGCGGCCAAGATACATCACGATTACCCGATCCGAGATGTGCTCGATCACGCCAATATCATGGCTGATAAAAAGATAGGTCAGATCATAACTATCTTTCAAATCAACAAAAAGATTAATGATCTGCGCCTGAATCGATACATCAAGCGCTGCAATCGATTCATCACAAACCAGAAATTCAGGTGATACGGCGAGCGCCCGCGCAATGCCAACACGTTGCCGTTGCCCGCCGGAAAATTGATGCGGATATCGTTCTAGCGTATCTGGATCCAGCCCGACCCGTTGCAGCATTTCAATGGCAAAGGCGCGCTTTTCTGATGGGGCAATCAATTTGTGATGGATTGGTGCTTCGGTAATGATGTCAATGACACGTTTTCGTGGATTCAGCGATGAAAACGGATCCTGAAAAATCATCTGCGTCCGCAACGCATCGGGAATATCGGTGTTTTTAGCCTGCGTCACATCAAAGGAAACCTGCCCGCTTGTCGGCGGCAAAATACCAGCTACCATGCGCCCAAGAGTTGATTTACCACATCCAGATTCGCCGACAACGCCAACAATTTCACCCTTGAAGACGGAAAAGGATACATCATCAACGGCATGCACCACTTCTTCACGATAATTCTGCCCAAGCCGGTTTAACACCTTGGCCACCATATCAAGTGATTTGACAAAATCGCGTGATAGATTTGATACGGTCAAAAGCGGTGTCATGCGCTGTCTCCTGCAGCGATATTGTGGCATCGGACCAGCCGACCATCTTTGGTGCTTATGGCATCTGGATTGGTGCTGGTGCAGATATCGCTAACCAGATTACACCGGTTCTGAAAAGCACAGCCCGTTGGCAGATTCATCAATGATGGCACCATGCCTTCGATCTGCTGCAGGGGTTGGCCGCGCCGGTTCTGCCCCGGCACACTGCCAAGCAAGCCTGTTGTATAGGGGTGCATTGGTGCCGCAATCACATTGGCATTTGGCCCCTGTTCAACGACGCGCCCAGCATACATAACGCAAATACGTTCGGCGATACCGGCAACCACGGCAAGATCATGCGTGATCCACAACAAAGCGGTTTTGGTTTCCTGACATAGGCGCTGCATTTCGTGAATTACCTGTCCTTGGATCGTGACATCAAGCGCGGTTGTCGGCTCATCGGCAATGATCAAATCAGGCCGGTTCAACATGGCAATGGCAATCGAGACGCGTTGGCGCATGCCGCCTGAAAATTGGTGCGGATAGGCACGAAGCCGTTCATCAGGTGACGAAATGCCAACCAGCCCCAACGCGTCGCGGGCGCGGGCATGTGCGTCAATCTTGCTGACGCTACTATCATGCGACAGGATCGTCTCAACCATTTGTGTTTCAATGCGCAAAACCGGATTTAGCGTCATCATCGGATCTTGGAAAATCATCGCAATCCGGTTGCCGCGATAGGCCTGCATTTCGGCGGGTGATAATTTTGCCAGATCCTGTCCTTTGAACAGGATTTGGCCACCAACAATGCGCCCGGGCGCGTCAACAAGCCCCATGATCGAAAAGCCGGTGATCGATTTTCCCGAACCGGATTCGCCAACAAGCCCAACAATTTCACCAGCGCCGATTTCAAGGCTAACCCCGTCAACCGCTTTAAGAACACCGGCCTTGGTGAAAAAATGCGTCTGTAAATCTTTGATTTGAAGTATCGGATCCACGGCGCACCTCATCGTTGCAAGCGCGGGTTAAAAATATCGCGCAGCTGATCACCAACAAGATTAATCGACACGATGGTGATAAGCAGGGCGACACCCGGAAAAATGCTAATCCAGTAATCACCTGAATACATGAACTCAAATCCGTTACCAATCAGCAACCCAAGTGAGGGTTCGGTAATTGGTAGCCCAAGACCAAGAAAACTCAAGGTCGCTTCAAGCGAGATTGCATGCGCGGTTTGCAGCGTGCCAACAACAATCAGCGGGGCCAAACAATTCGGCATGATGTGATGAAGGATGATCCGCCTGTCGCCAAGGGCAAGACATTGCGCCGCCTCGACATATTCCTTGTTCTTTTCAACAAGGGCGCTAGCGCGCGCTGCGCGGGCGTAATAGGCCCATTGCACCAGTACCAATGCGATGATGGTTTTTTCAACGCCCTTGCCAAACACCGCCAAAATGACCAGCGCCATTAAAATTGATGGAAAGCTAAGCTGGATATCAACAATCCGCATTGCCAAGGTTTCAAAACGGCCACCAAAATAGGCCGCAGACAGGCCAACCGCGGCGCCGATGATCAAGGCAACAACGCCTGATAATGCGCCAACGCCAAGGCTAACCCGAAGCCCGTAAAAAATTGCCGACAACATATCGCGCCCAGCCCCATCGGTGCCAAGCCAGAAAACATTGCCTTCAAAATCTTGCGATCCTGGCTCAAGGCGGCTGTTCATAATATCAACGCTTGCCAGATCATAAGGATTGGTGGGCGAGACTATCGGCGCAAAAATCGCGATGAAAAGCACCACCAGAAATACGAATAGGGCACCAACAGCGGTTGGGCTTTCGGAAAAGTCCGACCAGAATTTCTGCCATCCCGATGCTGGCACAACGCCAGATGTTGCGGTTTTGCCTGCCATTAGCTGACCCCTTTAATGCGAACCCGCGGATCGAGGAATGAATACATAATATCCACGATCAGATTCAAAGTGACAAAGATCAAAACGATAATCATCAGATAGGCAACGACAATTGGCCGGTCCAAATTATAGATCGCATCAATGATCAATTTGCCCATGCCCGGCCATGCAAAGACCGTTTCGGTCACGGTTGAAAAGGCGATCAATGATCCAAATTCCAAGCCAATGACAGTGACAATCGGAATCATGATATTTTTCAGCAGGTGAACCCGAATGATTCGGCCTTCGCCAAGTCCCTTGGCGCGCGCAAATTTGATGTAATCTTGCAAAATCACTTCGCGCGTACCAGCGCGTGCCAGCCTGATGACCGACGATAATTTGAACAAGGCAAGATTGAAAGCTGGTAGGAATAGATGCGACAGCCCATCAAGCGTGAAGATCGAACTGGTAATGCCGAAATAGGTGGCAACATCGCCGCGGCCGGTTGACGGCAGCCAGCCAAGATTTACCGAAAAGAACATAATCAAAATAATACCAACCCAGAAGGTCGGCATCGAAAAGCCTAAAATAGAACTTGCCATGATGGTGCGGCTGATCTTGCTTGTTGGCTTTAAGCCAGCATAAACGCCAAGCGGGATGCCAAAGGAAATGGCAATGAACAGCGAGAATAACGCCAGCTCCATTGTCGCCGGCATACGCTGGATAATCAGCTTTAATGCCGGTTCGCCAAAAACGAATGATCGCCCAAGGTCACCTTGAAAGGCGTTGATCATAAAATACCAATATTGTTCAGCGACAGGCCGGTCTAGCCCAAGCTCACGGATCACGCGATCAATCTCGAACTGGTCTGCTTCCGGATTGATCAACATATCAACCGGATCACCAACAAGGTTGACGCCAACAAACACGATCAATGACATCACGAGTAATACAATGATGCTTTGTAACGATCGTCTTAAAATAAAGGCTGTCATTTAATCACCGAACAAGGCAATGGTAATCTCACATGCCCGAAAAACGGCAGGGCATGTGAGATCACTTGTTTGAGAAGAAACAGGTCTTTTACTAATTTGCGCTGAGACCCATCACGATTGTACGCTCGTCGGTGCGTGGCAGATATTTATAGCCAGCTTTTGCCGCCCAAGTATTCACCTGATAATGAAGCGGAATCACACCGTAATTTTCGCCAACGGCTTTTTCTGTTGCGGCGGCCAGCAATTTGCCACGCGCATCAGAATCAACCGTTGCCAGTGCTTTTTGAATGATTGTGTCAACCTCGGCATCGGTATGACGACCACGGTTTGCCGCGCCGAGTCCCTTTGACTTGTCATAGGTATGAAGCAGGGCTTTTAGTGGTGATGATGCCTCACCAGATCCAGCACCCCAACCAAGAACCATAAAGCTGAACTCAGGTGATTTATCCGGCCCGCCACGCGAAGCACGCTTGAAGTAGACTGCCTTGGTCATGGTCTCGACGCTGGCGTCAATGCCGACACGATTCAGCATCTGTGCCAATGCTTCGGCAATTTTAGCGTCATTGATGTACCGGTCATTTGGCCCATGAACAACCATCTTAAATCCATCGGGATAACCAGCTTCGGCCATCAGCTTTTTCGCCATTTTTGGATCATAGGCTTCGGGCTTCATTTTGTCTGAAACACCGTGAAAACCGGCTGGCAATAGCTGGCCTGCCTTGACGGCAACGCCTTCCATGACGCGATCAACAATGGCGTCACGGTTGATTGACATGGAAATGGCTTTACGAACGCGAACATCCATCAACGGGTTTTTGATGGCGCCACCATCTTTGGCCTTGATATGGGGTGAATCTTCGCGGAACTGATCCATGTGAAGATAGATCACACGGTTTGACGGGCCGCCGCTAAGCTGAACCGAATTGTCCTTTTTCAGCCGCGCCACATCAAGTGGCGGTACATTATCGATGAAATCGACATCGCCAGCCAATAAAGCCGAAATCCGCGCTGGCCCTGATTTGATCGGCTTGAAGGTCACTTTGTCAAATGCCGCTTTGGCACCAAAATAATCATCATTGCGCTCAAGAACGATCCGGTCACCTGGGACCCATTCAACGAATTTATAGGGGCCTGTGCCAATCGCAGCTTTGCCGCTGTTGTAATCTTCGGTGCTGGCACCCTTACCGGCTTTCGCCGAGATGATTTTGACCGTGGTCATGTCATTCGGCATCAGCGGATATGGTTTTTCCGTTTTGATGTGAACCGTATGGTCATCAATTTTTGAGAAGGTCTTGCCTTTAAGATATGTTACAAAACTTGACGGTGAATTTGGCACATTCTGCGCCCGCTCAACGGTAAACAAAACATCATCGGCGCTAAATGGGCTGCCATCATGCCATTTGACCCCTTGGCGAAGTTTGAATTCCCAAGTTGTATCATCAACCGGTTTCCAAGAAACCGCCAGATCCGGATAATGCTGCTGGTTTTCATCACTGCCGACCAGAGCGCCAAAAATATGCGTGGCAAATCCGTTATTCGGGCCAAGATTGTGATAATGCGGATCAATCGAGCTTGGCTCAGATTGCAAGCCGACGCGCAGGTCAGCTGCATTTGCCGCAAAGGACAAACCAATCGCTGCAATGCCAATAGTAATCATACGTGTAAGTTTCATGCATCCCTCCCATTTTGGTAATTTTTTACGGCGTAAATCTGGCGCCGATGAAAATTAGTCTGTTACATTGTTGAATATTTGTCTACATATGAATTACAGATTTATTTTTGATGGGGGCTTGAAAATATATGTCAGAAAATCAATATCTTATGGATTTTTTGCCACGATTATCTAGCTTTCGGAATGAAACAAGTGGCACGATCACATCATACCGAATCAATCAACCACAGATTGAAAACACCGAACGCCCTGCTTTGGTGTTTTTGCATGGATTTAATGGCAGTAGCAAAAGCTGGGCCTGCCAGTTTGCCCATTTTACCAGCCAGACGGTGATTGCCATTGATGCCCCCGGTTTTGGTGAATCGCAGGTTGTTGATGGCGGTATGGTTGCAATCGCTGATGAAGTTGCCGCGGTGATTGCCAGCCTCGTCACCGGCAAGGCCGTTATTATTGGCCATTCGATGGGCGGTATGCTGGCGCAGGTTTTGGGCGCAACCCACCCAGACATATGCGAGGCGATCATTCTGTCCTGCACGCATAAAGGACGGGCGCAGCCAGCTGGTTCGCCGCTTGGGGCGGCCGTGCTTGAGCGAATTCAGCAGCGCGAAGTGATGGATGATGCGTCTTATGGCGCGCTTCGGGCTGGCAAGATGCTGTCGGGGAGGATTGATCCGCAAATCATGGCATTTCTGGCGGCTGTCGCTGGTGAAATCCGCGTTGAGGGTATTCGTTGTGGCGGTTTTGCGATGCACTATCTCGATACGAGCGCGTTTCTTGATAAGATTACCGCGCCAGTGGCGATTTTTACGGGGGCTGATGATATTGTCGTGAAACCCGATGCAGCCGCCGCGTTAAAAGCCGGTTTACCGCAAGCGCATCATGCGTTGCTAGCGGGGGTCGGTCATGCGCCCTATTGTGAAGATGCCGCCAGTTTCAACGCGGCCATTGAAGCGTTTCTTGATGCTGTTTTGGCAGGATAAAAGGCCGGTATGGTAAGATAGATGAACGCTTTTACGTTACGGCCATTTGTCATCTATTTTTTGACAAACACATTGTCATTGCTTGGCACATGGATTCAAAAGGTGGGTCTTGGCTGGCTGACCTGGCAGATAACCGAATCCACGTTCTGGACTAGTTTTGTGTCGATTGCCTTGATGGCACCGGTTGGCATCATCGGGCCATTTATTGCTGTTTATGCCGAAAGCTGGGATATGCGGCGCGCCTTTCTGATTACAAAAATTCTGATGATGCTTGTCAGTTTCGTGATCTTTGGGTTGCAATATTTTGACATGCATAATCTGCATAGTTTGATTGCAACATCGCTTGCCCTTGGCCTGCTTAGCGCTGTTCATCACCCGATCCGGCTGGTGTTTATTTCGATTGTGGTGCCGCGCCCCTATCTTGCCAGCGCCATCGGGCTGAATTCGGTGTCATGGAACATGTCGCGCGTTGTTGGCCCGGGGCTATCCGGCTTTGCGATTGTGCTTCTTGGCCTTGCAACGACATTTGGGATCGCGGTTATTCTTTATGCGCCGCTGATCGTGGCTTTGGCGCTATTGCCACTTGAACCACGCGCCAAGGCAAAGCCGAATGCCGACCGGTTTTTTCAAAAGATGCGTGATGGCGGCAAGGTGGCTTTGCAAACACCACTGATTTTTACCGCTCTATGTATGGTGGCGCTGAATAGCTTTCTTGTTCGCGGCGTTTTGGAAATCCAGCCTGCGATCATTGGCCAGATTCTTGGTGGCGAAAGTCAGGCCTTGGCGACGGCGACGGCCGCTGCTGGTGTTGGCGCGTTGCTCGCGTCGGGCTGGATCGGACTTGGCAAATTGCCGCCAGATTTTATCCAGCGTTGTCTATGGCCTATGCTTGCCATTGGCATTGTCGGAACGGCCTGTCTAAACCTAACAAGCACAATCATTCCGATGAGTTTGATTTTTGTGTTAACCGGTTTTACCGCCACGGTTGCAGGCATTGGTGCGCAGACTTTGATTCAGCTAAAGGTAGAAGAAGATTACCGCGCACGCGTTATGACTTGGTGGTCTAGCGTTTCATTTGGCAGCCTGACCATTGGCGGCATTCTAATCGGATTTTTTGGTGATTTGACGCCGATTGAAGATGCCATTTTCATGGTGATGGTGCCTGGATTTTTGCTGGCTATTCTGGTTCTTGTCAAATTGCCATTGGCGCGTTGGAAAGGCTGACCCGCCTAACAAGCGATTGGTCATCGCCGGCAAATTCTTGGCTTTCGGCGTGATGGTTAGCGCTAGTCTTCGCGATTAATCTCCACCTCACCAGTCATGACTTTTTCAAATTTTTCAAAGAAATTCTTGGATAGTTTTTTGGCCGTGCTGGTAATCAGGCGGCCGCCAAGCTGGGCGATCTTGCCGCCGGTTTCCGCTTTTGCGCTATATTGCAGAATTGTGGTTTCGCCATCTTCGGTCAAAGTGACATCAGCGCCGCCCTTGGCAAAACCGGCAAGGCCACCTTCGCCTTCGCCCGAAAGGCTAAAGCCATCGGGTGCCTTGGATTGGTCAAGCATTACCATGCCGTTGAATTTGGCTTTTACCGGCCCGATTTTCAAGGTGACCTTGGCAACAAGCTTGGTATCGGATTCGCGTTCAAGCGATTCACATCCCGGAATACAGGCTTTTAGAATTGCAATATCATTCAACGCCTCATAGACCACGGCGCGAGGGGCAGGGATCGTAATCTCGTCAGCGATTTCCATCATAAAACTTTCTTGGCGATGATCGGCGTTGATGCGCTATGTCACGCTAAGGTATAGGACGACTAAATGCCGACTTCAATAAAGAAACGGATAAAACCATCCTATGCGGGTATGTGCTTTGGCGATGAAAGGCAAATAGGGGCGATGGGCAAAATCCTGAAAATGGCGACAAAGGCACCGAACCTGCCGGAAATAGGTTCGGTGTTAATTTTGACCAACAGAATAAAAGATACCTAGCCAATAATGTTGAAATCCGGCCCATAGGGATAGCCAGTGATATTGTCATTGCCATCATCATTGATGATCAAAATATCATGTTCGCGATAGCCGCCAGCCCCGGCTTGACCATGTGGAATTGTCAGCATCGGCTCCATCGACACCACCATCCCCGGTTCAAGAACCGTATCAACATCCTCGCGCAGCTCAAGCCCCGCTTCGCGACCATAATAATGCGATAAAATACCAAAGGAATGACCATAGCCAAAACTGCGATATTGAAGCAGGTCACGTTCTTCCAAAAAGGCGTTTATCTTATGCGTTACGTCGCTGCAACGCATCCCGGGCTTTAGCAAGCTAATGCCATATTCATGGGCGGCGATATTCGCTTGCCAGATGCTTAGGCTTGTTGGATCAACCGAGCCTGCGAACATGGTTCGTTCCAGCGCGGTATAATAGCCCGAAATCATGGGAAAGCTGTTTAGCGACAGAATATCGCCCTTTTGCAATTTCCGGCTGGTGACCGGATTATGCGCGCCATCTGTATTGAGTCCAGATTGAAACCAAACCCAGCTATCGCGATATTCGGCATCGGGAAAGGCCGCGGCAATGGCAAGTTCCATCGCGTCACGTCCGGCCATGGCAATATCGATTTCGCGCTGGCCTAGCTTTACCGCATCACGAATCGCATAGCCGCCAATATCGGCAATGCGCGCGCCTTCGCGGATCAGGGCCAGCTCGGCTGGTGATTTATGCATACGTTGCTGCATCACCGCCATTGATAAATCGGTCAGGCTTGATGGCGATAAAAACGCAACAAGCTTGCCATGCTGGTCGAGGGTTAGATGATCCCCCTCATAGCCAATCGCGCTGTTCTCGCCCGCAACTGATCGAACCGCGCGCCAGAAATTATCGCGCTGCCAGTCGGTATAGGTGATGTTGTCACCAAAGGATCGGCGCCATGGCTGGCCTGCGTCAATACCTGCGGAAATGGTCACATTTTCAGTGGCGGTCACAACCAGCCCATAGGGTCGGCCAAAGGCGCAATAAAGAAAGCCCGAATAATAGGCAATCGAATGCATCGAGGTAAAAATGACGGCTTTCACACCGGCAGTCGCCATAATGGCACGCAAACCGGCAAGCCGTGTTTCATATTCTGTTGTGGAAAATTGGGCTGTTGCTTTTTCACCGTTATGCAAACGGTATGTGTCTGGTCGTAAAGTCATTTAGACCCTCCATTGACAAGTTCAAAAGAAGGTCCCGGCGTTCAGGACTTTTTCAAAAAAGGCGCAACCACGAAAGCTAATGCGGTTGGAGCGACGCCATCGCTCATGCCTGTCTGAAATTGTAATACGCGCAATCACAAAAGAGGCAAGTGTTTTTTGCGATTGTCCATTTTGCTGCAATCACCGGCCAGATATCATGCTGATGATTGACCGTATTAATATATTGTTTTGGACGGCGCAAAATTGTTGTATCAACGCTGGTGATTTTGTGAAATTGCTCAGTTGCGACGAGCTGTTTGGGAGAAAAATATGTCAACAATCGTGAATAGCTGGAATGAATGGGATCCCCTCAAACATGTGATTGTCGGGCGTGCCGATGATTGTCATATCCCGCCTGAAGAGCCGGCTTTGGACGCGAAGGTTCCAGAAGATAGTGACATGCGTGGCCAATGGGGCCGCCGCCCGCAAGACAGCATTGATCGTGCTAATGAATTGCTTGATAATTTTGCCAATATGCTGACATCACGCGGCATTACGGTTGATCGCCCAACGCCGATTGATTTTGCGCAGCCGGCAATAACACCCGATTTCCAGACTGAAAGCCAGTTTGGCTGTATGCCGCCGCGTGATGTGCTGTTGACCGTTGGCAGTGAAATTCTCGAAGCGACCATGTCCTATCGTTGTCGGTGGTTTGAATATCTCTGCTATCGGCCCTTGATGCAGAAATATTGGAATGAAGATCCTAATTTCCGTCATGAGGCCGCGCCAAAGCCGCGTCTGACCGATGCTGATTATCACCCCGATTATCTGTCGGAAAAAATTGGCGTTGAAAAGCGCTTGCAATGGGCGGCTGAAAAATTCTTTGTCACAACCGAAGAAGAACCATTATTTGATGCGGCCGATGTTTTGCGTTTTGGCAAAGACCTTGTCGTCCAGCATGGATTCACCACCAATCTGAAAGGCATTGAATGGATCCGGCGGCATTTCCCTGATCACCGTGTTCATGCCGTCAATTTCCCGGGTGATCCATATCCGATCCATATTGACGCAACTTTTACCCCGCTTCGCCCGGGTTTGATTTTGAACAATCCGCAGCGCCGCCTACCCGAAGAACAGCGCCGTATGTTCAACGATAATGGCTGGGAAATTGTCGATGCGGCGCAGCCAGCGCATAACGCGCCGCCAGCCCTATGCTATTCATCGGTTTGGCTTAGCATGAATGTTCTGGTTCTTGATCCAAAGACCGTCTGTGTGGAAAAGTCAGAAGTCTATCAAGCCGAACAGATGGACAAGCTTGGCATGAATGTCATCGAGGTTGAATTGCGTGACGCTTATGCTTTTGGTGGCGGGTTGCATTGCTGTACGGCTGATGTTTATCGTGAAGGTGGTCTTGAGGATTATTTCCCGAAACTGGCCGGATAGGTGCTAATAATCAATCAAGGAATTAGCGAATAAGTGCCCTATGAATAGAGGTGTAAGGCAATGACAAAGGCCGTTTTCAGCAAACCATTTACGCAGCAAGAAGCCATTCCCGAAGCGGGCATTGCGCGGGCTGTCGAAATCATGAAAACCGGCAGGCTTCATCGCTATAATCTATTGCCTGATGAGGCTGGCGAAGCCGCCGCTTTGGAAATGGAATATGCCAAGTGGCAGGGGGCGGATTATTGCATTGCCTGCACATCGGGCGGCTATGCCATTCAATTGGGGTTGCGCGTTTGTGGCGTCAAACCTGGCGATAAAGTGCTTGCCAATGCCTATACATTGGCACCGGTACCGGGCGCTATTCATAATGTTGGCGGCGTTCCTGTTCTGGTTGATATTGATGAATCCTATCATATTGATTGTGATGATCTTGATGCCAAGGCGGCGGCAACTGGGGCAAAATATTTACTGCTATCCTATATGCGGGGTCATATTCCCGATATGGACAAGCTGCTGGCGGTTTGTACCAAATATGATATCTGCCTGATCGAGGATTGCGCTCATACGATGGGGGCGAAATGGCGCGGTATCCGGTCGGGGAATTTCGGCAAGGTGGCAGCCTTTTCAACGCAGACCTATAAACATATGAATTCGGGCGAAGGTGGGTTTTTGACTACCAATGATGCCGCGCTTGCTGCCCGCGCCGTGGTCTCGTCCGGTTCTTACATGCTATATGGGCGGCATGGCGCAATACCGGCCGAAGATGTGTTTCAAAAAGTGCGGCTTTATGCGCCTAATTATTCAGGCCGGATGGATCATATGCGCGCCGCTATCTTGCGCGCGCAATTGCCGGTTCTTGAAGAAAATCTGGCACG
>Ga0209659_1000203_pt1 | contig 38907 bp, 65 predicted proteins | sample SaaInlLV_10m_DNA_FD_184658 | JGI IMG/M metagenome (GOLD analysis project Ga0209659, IMG submission 184658) | Marine microbial communities from expanding oxygen minimum zones in the Saanich Inlet - SI072_LV_10m_DNA (SPAdes) (version 2) | ecosystem: Environmental > Aquatic > Marine > Intertidal... | reverse complement strand
TGCATATACATAGCACATTTTTTAAGACTTGTCAACCGAAAAATTTATTTTTGTTAGTAATTACTGCTTCATCATCGTATGGATCACTTCCGTCAAAACGATAGTGATAACGTAGTCCGTCTGCACACACAATGTTCTTCTCTACAATGTGTCGTAAGTCTTCACGCCCGCACAACAACCGCTCGCGACACAGTTCGACATTGTCTTCCATTAAGTCTACACCATAGACAGTGCTAAGAGCCTGTTCGAACGTGCTACCGTTCTCTATCTTTCGTATAAGCACTTCGCCTAAGAATTGTCCATCTCCACAACTAGGTTCTAAGAATGTTTTTGTAGGATCTGTAAATACAGATTGATCTAACGTATCTAAAATATCTTGGACTAACTTTGTTGGAGTAAATATCTCTCCTGTGTCTTTTACACGAGATTGTTCTCTTTCTACGCCGCTCATATAAGAACGGTTTCTTATATGATCAGTGATTTGATTCAACATATTGTATTTCCTCAGTAGTCAAATTAAAATGTTTATATAACGCTTCATCTGTCCAAGATTTAGTAAAATCAAGACTTGGTAAAAACTGCAATGCTAATCCTAAGTTTCTTCCTGAACGATACTGTGCTCCTAAGTATAAAAACAAGTTAGACTTAAAGACTTTAATCATATTATCCGCTTCTTCTTGGGTATCAACAGTTAAGAATCTAACATCTTCAGTAAAGTTACAATTTTTATCAGTCCATGCATTTTTTAAAGTTCCTACAATCGGAATCATTACTTTGATCTTATCAAATAGCTCGTGCTTTTCTGAACTGTATCGAATAAGATTGTGACTATAATATGTAGTATAACAAAATGTATCATTCTTATCGTCCGAAACAATTTTTTTCTTTTTTAAAACCTGACTATGCATTTTAAAATTTGCATTAAATAAAACTTTTGGACTAGTTGAAACTTTTTGATGCACACTAACACTGTGTTGATTTAGTTTTTTAGGCAGAGGTTCACCTAATTTTAATTGATATGGTACAATACTATTGTCGTCAAGGACTAAATTAGTTACGCCAGTGCCATTAGATAAAACATAATAACCAAAGCTACTACCTACGCCTTTAAAGTAAGTATCAACTTCTTCAGAAGTTAGTACTTTAAGATATTCAACATGATTGTCAGTAAATGGGCTAAAGTTTGCTTTTGATGTTTTAGTGATTTTACCAATCCAAGATGTAGGAGTAATAAATGCTAATTTGCCATTAGTATCTAAACAATCTATGCCTTTGTTTACAAACTTTAACCAAAGTGCTCCGTCTGAATTTTCTGCTCTGTTTTGGAAGGGCGGATTACCTACAATTACATCAAACTTCATATCAACTTTATCCTCTAAAAAATCTGCATTAGTATACGTTCCTACTAGTTTATACTTATTTACAGCAAAATTAATACGCATACGGTTAGACTCATACCCGTAAACACGTTTGCTAATATTTTCACTAGAATGTCCTGCATTACGCAATCTATTCTCAATTGCTCGAACAAACTGGCCGCCGCCCATAGCAGGATCTAAAAAAGTTGTAGTAGAACTAGACCATACTTCACTCGGAAGCTGATCTAAAATTTCGTCTACAAGACTTGCAATATCAAATTTAAGTCTGCCTATCATAATTGCCTCGTATAATGCCTATACAGATATATTAACATCTTTATACAGTATGTCAACCATTATCGTATAGGAGCTCTACCCAGTCTTGTTTGATAATATTGTTTTGAAACAGGTATGATATTGTTTCGGCTGCAACACCAAACTCTTCTTCAACACATTCACGCATTTCTACGTCTTGTTCAACAGATATCATTGCGTCTGCAAGTACAGTGTTACCTGTACCTAAAATTACAATATCTAAGTTTTCAATAATTGTAGTAATTACTTCACGTGCTTTTGCAATTTCTTTTTGTGTGCTTAGATCACGTTTAACACCACTGTTCTTATTATTCGAACTATTTCGAGTCTTGCCGCTTTCTGCTCGTTCTTGCTTTTGATTGCGAAAGTAATCGCTGTTACCGTTTGCGAGAGCACTAATAGCGTCACTAGTAAGCAAGTTAATATTAACAATCTTACCTAATACACGACTTACACCCTTGCGCTCTAGTGCAAGTGCAAGATAGTCGTCTACTTCAACTTTAACACTACCATCTTCGGTACACTTAAAGATGTCAACAGTGCGCAGTACATCACGCATTGCTTCCTGTAAACTTTTTGAGGTATTACGCTTCTTGTGATTAAGTGCAGTCTCAACTACCATAGCATCAAACTTATCGTCACGGTTAGGGTCAAAGCTCAAGCTAAAAATACGTCCTACTTTGTCCATGTCACCAGGAGTAAGTGTACGACTCATCTTTTGAATAGTAGCGCCATTTTCGCCTCGATCGTATGCAAGGTACAGTTCTGTAATCTCAGGAATACTAAAACTACGTTGTGCCATTTGTGCAGCAATAATAAGTGTAGGCTTGCCTTGTTCAACAACTTCTTTTACTGCACGTTCTGCAAGACGGTTAGTAATCTTACGTCCGTTATGTTTCACTGTACCACATAGCACAATTACTTCAAAACCTGGCAATGTTTCTTGTGCAATATTGCCAATAAGCTCTAGCACATCATTGCGTGTATTAGCTGGCATAAACATCATGCTTACACGTTGACTTTTGTAGTCTTCTGTTTGTAGGTCTACATTAAGCTCGTCGTGACCGCCCTGTCCTAAGAACATCGCTTGTAGTGTGCGAGTAAAGAATCCTTTCGACTTAATAGGGTTAGCTGCAAATTTTGCCCAACTAGGCAGTGTTTCAAAGTCTTCGTCAACTTCACCTGCTGCAATAGCTGCATTTACAGGACCCATTAGATTCATTTGATAACATGCAAAGTCAGGAACTAGCAAGTCGCGGTCTGTATTAATGTTAAACTGATTTAGCATTTTGTGTAGCCTTCTTTTGAATTAGCAGTTCAGGATATGTAACACTTACCATTGAGTCAATTGGCCAGTGTGTCGCAGCCCGTTCTGCATTTGTGCCCGTCATAATAATAGTATACACTAAATCATCAAGTTTGTCAATCAAAGGTTGTGCTTGCTTAATTTGGTGAGCTCCAAAATCTGCTTCATCTACTACAAGAAGTTTTTTAACTTGATTATCAAACAAATAATCAATACGTTCTTGTCGTTTGCTACCGTTTGCAAGACTTAGATATGCAAATACTTTTTTGCCGTCTGCAAGTGCAGATTCAATTTGCTCTTGATAATCCGCATCACTAGTGTCAACGTGTGCATAATTTGCAAACTGCTGAAAGCTAGTAAGGTCTGTTGCAAAACTTGTAAACACTGTTTTAACGTAGCTTGCTACAATTACAATGTCTACACCCATTTCTACTGCAACAGCACCACTCCAAATAGTTTTGCCAAAACGAGCACAAAGCTCTGCCAACACTGTGTGACTGCTAGTATTAAACAAGTTAATTACTTCTTCTGCTACTTCGTATTGCTTGGTGCTTAGACCTGCTGTAATCAGCGGCTGTCCTAGTTTAGCCAGCAACTTGTTTACACGCAACTTCATATCGTCGCCGTGTAGCTTGTGAATTTCACCTGTACTGCCTTTACGGTAGCCGATAAACTCACGCAAATAGTCATCCATACGCGAACGCTGATAGTAACGTCCTGCTGTTTTGGATGCTTCAGTTACGTCCCAAAGATGTACTACACGTACTGCACCTTGATCAAAAATATCTTTACGCACACCTAGCGACTCTCGAATACGTTTGCGGCATTCTTTCTCAGGATCTTGTCCTGCAAATACCCAACGCTCTCCAAACTTACATTCTCCAGGATGTTCAACTTCTTCCCAAAGATAGCAGTACATTTTATCTTCGTTTACAATCATAGTGTGCCTCTGTGTGTGCCTAAGTATACTATTATAATATACTCAGACACACTTGTTGTCAACCTAATTTAGGTAGTCTTCGTTCAGAATAGTTTTCTTTGCATGACATACAAAGCAAAGACTGATTACATTCGACGCACTGTCGTCACCACCGTCTGCTTTACGAGTACCGTTATGGTCTCCATGCATTAGTGTCCGAGCAACTCGACGCTTAGTCATCTCATCTGTAATGTCTTGCAAGCGAGCGTCTTCGAGCGCATTGTAGCCGCACTCTGAACACTCCCAAGTACGGTGAAAAGTGTGCGGACGATCTAGCCGTCCCATGCCACCATACTCACGTTGCATCAACTGATGATCTCTACACAAAGAACTTTGTCCAGGTCCTTGCATATGTGACACTGGCTTGCCACATCCGTCAATCTTACACACCTTGCCCATGTCACGTTTGATCATAGCCTGGGTCTTAGGCTGATCCCAAATCATCTCTTTCATTAAAACAAGTCCTCTTCAAACGGACGGAACTCGCTGTTACTACTTGTGCGAGGAATAAGAACTCCTGTTCCTTTTAAAGTTTTAAATAGTTGCTGTGTAAGGAAAGGACTACCGTGTACAATTTCTGTACGGAAGCGTCCTCGATCTCCCCAGCCATGTTTTGCATACCAGTTATGATATGCATTACTTGCTCGTGTCCAAAACTTTCCGTTTGGAGAGAAGTCTGCATTAAATGCTGTAAGTATAGCATTTGCAATCTGAGCAATATATGTATCGTCTACTTTAAAATTTGCAAACTTGCAACGTTCAAAGAAATTAGCCATCATAACCATTTCTTTTTCAACAACAGGACGCTGATTTGCACCAACCATTGCAAGATATTTCATCAAATTGGTTACGCACTCTACATCAAGTTTATTAATTTCTGGTAGACGAGTAATTGCACCTGCTTCGTCTTCGTCGCCAAACTTCTTAGAAGTTACAAAAAATCCTAGTGCTTCAATAGCACGTTGCTTTTTCTCTACTTCTAACCAACTAGGATTTTTGCTGCCGTCGACCCGTACACCAAACACTTGCTGTTCCCAAATATCAATTGGATCTAGTTGCTTCTTGCCTTCTTTACTGTTAAGGCTTACAAAGTTTGTACGCATCTCTGACTTGAGTTCGCTTTGATATACGTTTACAGGAACTTCAACAGCGTTTGGATCTTGTTCAAACAGTTGTGTTGCAATAAGCCACAACAACATAAGAGTGTGCTGACCGTCCCATGCTAAGTACTGGCCTTCTTTGTACTTGTATACTTGAATAGGTACTACTTTGGTTGCTGTAAATTGTGTTAGCAGTGTTAGTACCCAAAAAATATCTAACTGTCGTTGCATAGTTGCATCGATGTTAATTTGATTCATAGTCAAAGACTTTGCTTCTGCAAGGGGAAGTGTATCCCAAGAAGTAAAGTTAGGATTACGACGACGGAATTCAGACTTTGCTTGTTCAAGCATATAGTCTACACGATCTTTTTGGTATTGTGGAAGTGCATCGTATGTTTCTTCCCAGCGTTTCTGAGCTGTAATTACATAGTCTGCGTTAGTTGAAAAGCGTTCGTTTTTTAGATCAGCATAAGGCTGCTGTGATGTATTGATCATTAGTTGCATTATTTGGTCTCTCCATTTTTGCATTTTAGTATGCTAAAGGGTGTGTCACCCTCGAACATGTATTAAGCATAACATCGATAATTATAAAGTCAACCTTTATTTTGACAGTGTACCCATCAGTTCGTATCGTTTAAAAGTTTTTATTTCTTTCTCTGCGGATTCATATATAGCGTCAGCTTTGCGAAGTAAACTTGTTTTACCTGTTTTTCTATACTCTGACATCAACTTAAAATAGTCAAATGAGTACTGATCGAATCGTTTCTTTAATCTAGTTGTTGTGCCGGGAGATGTTGATTTGTGATACTTGTGCCACTCTGCAATTAGAGTATGCCATTCTTCAAACTGTTGTACTTGCTGATCCATATTGTGCCCACTTTTTATTATCTACTTCATTAATTCTAGCCCACTCGTCAAACAGAGCATCTTCAATTGCATGTGCTTCTATTTCACTAGGACGTTCCCAATAGTCGACACCTACATCACTTGTCTGTGTAAGCTCGCCGTACTCGTATTGTTTTACATGTGTAAGTTCGTGTGCTAGTGTTACTAGCATATTACGCTGACTGAGACTGCGCTTTAATTCAATAAAGTATTCGCCTTCGTCTTCAACTACTGCGCCCAGCGTAGTTTCGTTTGTAAGTCTTTTAAATGATATCTCTACATCAGGATACATATTAAACTTACGGAACATAAAGATTGTCATATCTTCCGCAAGTTCACGCTGTCGCTTTGTGCCGCCTTGAATATAAATCATAGTAATTGCTCTCATGTAGTGTGTACTACATAAAGTATAACATCAGTTGTCTACGTGTCAACTATAATCTGTAAGTAATTCGACCTTTTTCCAAATCGTAGGGCGTCATCTCGACTTTTACTTTATCTCCAAGAACTAATCTTATTCTATGTTGCTTTAGCTTTCCTGCTGTGTAACATGTAATACTATGTTCATTTTCTAATACTACCTTGTATGTTTGATTTGGTAGTACTTCGTTTATAGTTCCTTGAAATTCTAAAATATCTTCTTTACCCATCTGATTCCTTTAATGTTATAGTGATTGATCCATCATCGTTTGTACTTATAAGAAGAGTGTCGCCTTCTTTCCAACCCATCTGCTCTAGTACTTCTGGTGGAATGGTCATTCTAACATTATCAGGATCTCCTTCGATGTCTTGAAAAATGTCTTCTGCTTTATACTGTATCATATGTCTATTTAGTTATTTCTATATTGGAAGTAAAATTATAGTAGATAAATTCATGATTGGGCTTTGTAGCTTTATGGCATGTACCTGTGAATACTACCCAAGGCTGCTGTGAAATATATTTCCATGCAACTTCTTCTACTGAGTCTCTTGGTACAACTGCACAAAAAAGATTGCGATCTTTTGTTGTTGAGAAGAAATACTCTCGTAGTTCTTTTCCACTAACTAGTGTATCTACTGTGCCTAAAAAACTCATTTCATCTGCAATATTTTTTCGCTTCTTAATTTTCTTTGGTAATGTGCCTTGTTTAAATATCTCAGATGTTTCTACATCCTCAATGTACATCGAAGGCATACGCACTAACAACGGAATAAGTTCTCTATTAATTGCCTTATCGTTGTTAACAATTGTATTAAGCATTTTATGTTGGTTAGTGATAACTTCGTCTTTTAATGTTTTAACAAGTAAAATATTTCTGTAATAATTACGAATAGTCTTTGCTTGCATCATATCATCAGGAATAATCTCTGGAAGGTATCCGTCAATGTCTCTTGGGCTTTTTAAGATACTGCGTAGGATGCTGGGTATATCAGCATCCATTTTATTACGCTGTAGCATGATTATAAGATACAATGGATCGCATTCAAAGTCTTGTGCTGCTTCGTCGGGGTTCCATATGTTAGTATTTTCCCCGATCTCTTCCCAGCGATCCATTGCAATTGCTGCTGCTATTCTGTTAAGATTAGCTGCCATCTTTAATCTGTCTTTCAAACTCACGCAAACGCTTGTACACACTTGCAAGTTCAATAATAGTTGGCCATGCTTTAAGTAGATACTGCATTGAGCCTTCTACTCTGCCAAACGCTCTAATAATCTGCTGCATTACACCTAGTGTTACTGCGCCTGCTACAATAGCTGGAGCAAGGAATACATACGCACTTAGCACGTTAGCTTGTAGATATGCAATACGTCCAATATTAAAATACAAGTAACGTACATACGACTTAAAATGAATACCGCGAACGTCTTCGAACAGTTCTTCTAGTGTCTTTGGTCTTACAGTTTCATCATCTTCTGCAATTACAAGGATCTTACGATACGCTGCTTCTTTCTTTTGTAGATCATACTCAACACCTACAAGACGTAATAACCAACCTAGTCCAATAAGAAATATTGTACCACCAATTGACCAAACAAGCGCACCTGTTACTAATCCATACTGCCAGTCGCCAAAGAAGAAGATTGGAATACCAATGCTTAGTCCTAGTAGGATAGGAACAAACTGTATAAGCACCATAATTGATTCAATAAAACTTGTGCCCAAGCCTTCCATAATGCGGCTAAACTTAATTGTATCTTCTTGTACACGCTGTGCTGCACCTTCAATAGTACGTGCTCTGTCGTATACACTGTGATACCATTCTACCATTGCTGCACGCCAGCGGAATAGGAAGTGTGCTGTAAAGAAACTGATAGCCACAGCAATGAGTACATATACTACTGCTAGGCTTAAGAAGCTACCGAGGCTTGCCCAATACTCTCCTATTGTAATAGCATTTGGTGTTGCCAATGCTTTCTGGATCATGTCATAGAACTGACCGAACCATTCGTTAATCTTTACATCAATCTGTACTTGTACCCAAAGTGATGAAAGAATGATAGCAGAGCCAATCCAGCTCCATAGCCACCATTTCTTTTCTGTATAAAATCTAAACATTTATCTCCAATCTGCGGTAGGAGGTAAACTTGCTAGAATAGCCTCCGTGTCGCCGCCGGTCTTAAGACCAAATCTAGTGCCTCTATCATTAAGTAGATTAAACTCAACATATCGGCCACGCTTTATTTGCTGTGCTGCTTTGTCAGCATCAGTATATTCTTTTGTATGAAATTTTTCAAATGTTTCCATTGCTGTATTAAAAAAGCTCTTGCCTACTGCTTTATGGAAATCAAAACTCATTTCTTGTGGAGAGAAGTATTCGTAAAAGATTCCTCCAATGCCTCTTGTTTCATTACGATGAGGCAAGAAGAAATACTCGTCGCACTTCTTTCTAAAATCTTCGTAGTATGATTCGTCATGTGCATCACATAGTTCTTTTACTTTGTTGTGATACCATGTCTCATACTCCGCATCAGGTAAGCAAGGAGTAAAGTCAAAGCCACCGCCAAACCATTCCTTGCCTGTAATAATATACCGTGTGTTCATATGCATAGCAGGAACGTGAGGATTCATTGGGTGAAAGATAACGCTAATGCCGCTTGCCCAATACTCTTTATTATTTTCTGTTCCTGGTATTTCTTTTGCAAATTCTTCTTTAAATTCACCACTGACACATGAATACGCAATAACTGCCTTTTCAAATGTATCGCCGTATATTGTTCTGTGACGCTGATGCCAACCCTCACGTTTGTTTTCTTTTTCTACCATCTTAGTAGATTCGTAAGACTCGACACCAGCCGTAATCATATCCTGTAGTTCCATGAACCATTCAGGCGCTGATTCTTTTAAATTCATTTATTACTCCAAACATGGACACTATAACCTTTACCGTTTGTGTCCCCGCCGTCGTTGTCTACAACTTCATTATCATATTCAACTTCAGTTAAAATATCTTCTCCGTTAGGATACTCTGTAGTACGGAACATTAATTTCTTAGGATCAAATGCACCAGTAGTAGTAATTATACCTTCCCAGAAGCATCCCTTCTCAGAACTGTAAAATTGCATTACATAGTCGCCTTCTTCACCTTCAGAAACACCCATGCTTACAATTTCTCTTTCGTAATCCCATTCCTCATGCAGACCTTCTACATACTCGTCTAAAGCTTCATAGTTTAACACTTCTGTAATAACGTCAGCATTGTATTCTTCACTATCAACTTCGTCAACAGTTATCTTTGAAGCTTCCCAAGATACACCATACTGATGTTCATACTCAGCAGGACTTTCATACCAAGGGTAGCGATAACCTTCTTCGTCTGCTTGAAAGTCTATACCTTCTGGAAGCTCTTCGATATTTTCAAAATCAAATTCGTTATCTTCACAGCCTACCATATATGAAATAGCATCACTATCGCCATGCTCTTCGATATGCTTGCTCCAAAACTCGTATTGCTCTTTGGTTAAATTACAATATGCTGCTTCGCCGCCGTAACCATTAATAGTTACTTTATAATGTCTAATAGGACGCTTGATAGTTTCTACTAGTTCTTGATTTTCTTCTGTTGTATATTCCATTAGATTTTTTCCTGATTATAAAAACGTGGTTCGCATACGAGCATAAATGCTTTTAGATCGTCTTCATGCTCAAATAGCCATGTGACTTGATAAGGCCAATCGGTGTACCTATGAAAAGTCTCTGGTTTTATATTTTTTCTGCACCATTCTAACGCTTGGTTTTCTAAATCACTGTGCAGTGTGCAAGAATGGCCTCCGTGGTTGCGAAGCCATTTTTGTCGGTATTCAAACTTCTCTATCGGTGTCATATTCTACTACCTGCACGAAGTTTTTTCTTTTGCCTTCTTTCAACCAAATCTCTGCTGCTTCCCATGCTTCTTGTTCTGTATTATAGAGCACAGGTTGCAGTTCAAACATAGTACCTTGTTCTTCTGTTATAAAGATCCAGTCGTCCGCTGCTAATTGTATTCTGATTGCATATTTCATAGCTAATAATAACATATCTTACGATAGAGGTCAACCATTAAGTAGCTATTTAATTAAGTTTAGTGCTTACTAAATACATTAGCAGAGCGTGAGGGCTCTTCATCGGGGTAAAAAATGAAAAGATTAAATAAAAGTTGCGATACCATCATGGGCGTAGGTATTGGAGCAGTAATAGGTAGTCTTATTGCACTTATTGTTGTTTGTTCTAATTAAATTGTAGCGTTTGGATCGTTAGTTGGTTTAGGCGCCGGTGCTTGTTGTAAAGCATCCTGTGCGTTATCTTTATCTAATTTTTCTATATTAGCAAGTTCTTTTAGAAGATCGCCCATTTCAACAGCATTTCTTATTGCGCCACCGTTGCTTGATGATCTACAAGATACAAGAACTGCTTTAGTTCCTATTTTCTTCATGTCATCGCCTAATTCACGAGCAGCTTCATCAGTTTTCAAATGACCTACTACATGTAAATAATGATTAGATTTTCCTAACTCGTTTACTACCCTTAAATCATATAGTTCTAATGCTGCAAGTAGTCGTTCGTCAAATGCTAATTCTTTATATGCAATTTTTGAAGTAGGTGAAAGTATAACCATTGTTACGCCTGCTTCGCCTCGTGTAGCATGAAAATTGATAGCATCATATACATTTTTTACTAGGCTATATTCTAATTGAGTATTATCACCAGCTGTATAACGCTGAGCTTGTGCAGCCATTTCTGCATATAATTTTTGGAATGGGCCTTTACTATAGTTATAGTCAAGATAAGTAGTATCTCTCGGACCTGCTGGATCTTTAAATCCAAATTTTTCTTTAAATGTATCAGGTAATTTAAATTTAAGAACACTTTCAAAAAAGTCAGATACCTGTGTCCATCCGCCGCCGGAACCTTGTCCGAATTGTTTTACGCTACCTGCTTTTAAACTTAGTAGTCGTGTAGCTTCTCCGTCATATGTAATTTTTAAATCTACTTTAGTTGAACTTTGTTGAGTAGCATCACCACCGTCTGATATAACCTGAACTTCATTTTTTCCTAAATCGGCTTTGGCTCTTTCGACTGCCATTGTTGCTCTTTTATTAGTATTTGCATACTCAACAGCATGTGCTATTTGTCTTTGCAAATCTTTGATAGTAACAGGTTTAACACCTTTTTCAACAATTTGAAAACTTTTAGGATCTCCTAATGGATCAGGCTCACGCATCCACATCTTTATGCCAGATAAAGATGATGCATTGAGACTTAATTTAAATTCTATATTGTCGCCTTCGCCTTTATCATAATCAGCAGTACGTCTGATTGAACCAGCTGCTATTACTTCTTTGAGTAATTCTACTACATTTGCCACACCGATAGTTTTGCCGCCAGCTTCAAACTTTGCAGTGATTGCTGCTCCAAGTATAGCTTCTGCTGCATCGCCTTTGTTGATTTTCATTTCTCCAGAAGCTGCATCTGTTTTGTACATTTGATTAAATTTAAATTCTTCGCCACCAACTGAAAATCTTATTTTATCTACAACGTGCTTTGCTCCATGTTTTTCCATTTCTGTTTGACAATAGTATGCAAACACATCGCCGACACTAAACTTTGAGCTTTTTCGTGGCTTAATTTCTAATCTTTTGTCGCCGGGCATTATCATTGATACTTTGTCTATAATGCCAAATGATGCATTTGCTTTTGTTTCTTCTGATGCAGGTTTTCCTTGAGTAGCAAATGCAAAAGTTTTACCTTCGTCTATGCCTTTGCCGATAGCAAGTAGATATTTTAAATTTCCAGATCTTTTGTCTGTTTTAGAAATTTCTCCAGCAACCATAGTTTTACTAGGCAAAGCAAAATCATCATCATCATCTTCAGATTCAGTAATTATATTTTTAAAATCAGTCCAGCGCATGTAATTCTCCTAGTAAATTATTTATGCAATTTTAGGGAACAACATGTCCTTGCAGAACTTGTCCACTTCAGCTTCTGGCAGTCCTAGGCTTTTCATTGTTCTAGGCGTATGTGGATTCTGTTGCTGATTTTCGCAATAATAGTTTTGTGCTACTGCACATGCTGCTTCGTCTGCTGTGTGATTAAAGTCTTTTACTTCCCATAGGTATGCATCTAAGTTGTCAAGTGCAAGTCGAATAATCTCTGCTGCTTCTTCTTCAGTCTTTACATTACCTGCTGCTAACATGTTAGTTGAGAAGATATTGCGAGCCCATTCAGGCAGTTCACGTTTCTTCTCTGGAATAAAATCCTGTACGCTTTCAGCATAGCCTTGCATCATAGGATGATCAGGATTAACACTGCGGCTATAATCATGGAAAGCGCCTGTCATCTTAGTTGCGCCTGCTATAACATCAAAGCCATATATTGGCGCATCGTTGTGTAGCTGTGGAAACACACAAACATGCATCATCCACAAGCCACGTTGCTCACGTGCATCTACAACATCAATGTGAGCACGACGAATAGAGTCGCTATTCCAAGTCCTGTTAACCCAACCATTCTCAGGTTGGTTGTAGTCGCCGAGGCCGTCTTCGTTATACTCTTTGAGGTGGTACTCGAACTTCTCAATAATTTTGTGTTGACACTCAATTAATTTCTCCCATATCATACTCATAGTCTTGTTCCTGAATTTCCAAATGGATCGTTTGCTTTACGTGTTGCATATACTGCATACACAACCATACCTGCACAATAGATCCAAAATGTTGCACAGAGAATTATTCCACCAATAGTCATTATAGTTCTGCCATTTGATCAAGCTGTTTTATAATTATATCAAATGCTTTTTGCATTTCGATGTTGTAAAGAGAAACCTCATGATTTTCATATCTAGATTTTATTGCTTCGATAGTATCATCAGGGTATGTGAAAAGTCTTTTCTCACCTGGTACACAATACATCTCTGCTAGGTTTAAATCTAACATATGACGTACATATATGTGTGATCTCAATGACCTTCTGTCATTTCTAAGTTTCATAAGGCTTGAAACATATTCGTCGACTATCGGAAGTTTAACCGGAGACTCTGTTGGCGTATCGGTTGTTGCCCATAGCTCTTTATAATCATACCAAATACTAGGTGCTACTCTTATTTCATTTACATCATTTATGATACTTAATTGTTCTAACACATTAAGTTGCGGGTGAAGATTAAAAAGATAAGTAGCATACCTCTTTGCTGTTATTTGTGATTCACAGTTTAACAACTCTTGTGTAAATGGATGATTCTGTACTTTTAATTGTTCCTGCTCAAATAACTCTTCTATTGTCATTTATTTTCTTCTACCTTTACTTGTAAAGGAAATCCTTTGTCTCTACTTAGATTAGTTGTTTCGATTGCTTTCTGTTCTGCAATCTCATATTGATATGTACCAACTACTGCTGAGCCTTCATTATGAATTTCAAGTGTTAGGCTTTCAGCAGAGATATTTGAATGTTTAAAGACACTAGCTAATATCTCAACTACCCATTCAATAGGAGTTGTGTCGTCATTAAGCAAAATGACATGGTATGTGTTTGGAAATGTTATTTTTTGTTCGATCTTTTCATCGATTACTACGTCTGCATTAGATTCCATGTTTGCTCCTATGTGTTACTGGGAGATTTCTCTCCCAGTATTTAAGTTTAATTACTTTTTTATTTTGCGAGATTGACCAGCAGTTCTAATGTTGATCTTCTTTGGTTGTAGTTCTTCGGGTATTTCACGTACTAGATGTACATTTAGCATCCCAAGTTCTAGCATTGCACCTTCAACTTCTACGTGATCTGCAAGCGTAAATTCTCTGCGGAAGTTGCGTCCGCCAATACCTTTGTGTAGATAATTGACATGTTCATCTCCTTTTGGAGCAGTGCCTTCGATACGTAGTATATTACCATCTTTCGTAATGTCTAGATTATCCATGCCAAAGCCAGCGACTGCAATACTAATCATGTATTCATCATCGTTAATCTGTGCTATGTTGTATGGTGGGTAACCTGTTGCATTTGGACTATTTTGGAATCTTCTTTCCATATCATTAAATAGTCGATCAAAGCCAATAGTTGCTCTGTGAAATGATGGTAGGTCTAGGGTTGTAAGTCTTGTCATGTTATTTCTCCTTTATCAAGCAAGAATTATGTATGGACCCATTATGGCGTCCAAAGTTATTTATCAACTCACGCATAAACAGCGTTGAATTGTTGAGTACAACGGACAAATGTTGTACAACGACTTAAATGCTTGAGCCTTTGTGCTCCGGCATATGTGCAGGTAGATCTTAGTCCTCCGAGTAAATCTTGCACGGTTATACCCACAGAGCCTCTGTAAGGAACTAAGACCTCTCTACCTTCAGAAGAACGATAATCTTTCAATCCTCCGAAATGCTTTGTGTTTGCTGCATCACTACTCATACCGTAGAACTGCACAAACTGTTTTTTATCGTAAACTGGAGCATAATATCCATCTCCTTCATCAAGGAGTTCATTCGATTCATATGTTTTAGTAATTACTTCGCCGCCGCCTTCATCGTGTCCGGCAAGCATGCCTCCAAGCATTACAAAGTCAGCGCCAGCAGCAAATGCTTTAGCTACATCACCAGGGCAAGTACAACCGCCGTCAGCAATAATATGGCCGCCAAGACCATGAGCAGCGTCAGCACACTCGATAACCGCCGATAGTTGCGGATATCCAACACCAGTTTGTATCCTAGTAGTACACACAGAACCAGGACCAATACCAACTTTAACAATGTCTGCCCCTGCAAGAATTAATTCCTCCGTCATTTCTCCAGTAACTACGTTACCTGCTATAATTACTACATTTGGATAATCATTCCTGAATTTCTTTACGAAACTAGCAAATCGTTCTGAGTAACCATTTGCTACATCAATACACACAAACTTCATATGTTCTCCGGCTTGTGCATATACTTGATGAAACTTTTGTGCATCTGCGTCTGTAATGCCAATACTCATTGCCACATTTTGTTTACGGTATTCGGGACCAAAGTATTCTACTAGTTGCTCTACACTATAGGTTTTTACAAGACATGTAAACATACCTTGTTTAGCAAGAGTGTCAGCCATTTCAAATGTACCAACACCGTCCATGTTAGCAGCCATAATAGGAATACCGCGATAGTGTCTAGGCATAGCAGGGTAACCTGGTTCAGCAGTTGGTTCTGCTACCATTGGCGGTGTGTAATTACGGAACGTAAATCCTCTATTAAGATCTACTTCTTTGCGGCTACCCAAAGTGCTGCGCTTAGGACGTATGAGAACGTCTTTATAGTCGTACTTCATGTCTTCTTCAAGACGCATGTATCACCTATTAGTTATCGTTAAGTTTTGATAGTTTCTTTAACCAGCGTGATCGTGCTGCTGCTTTTGCTTTCTTACGAACAAGACTTGGCTTTTCAAAGTATTGACGTTCTCTGTATTCTTGCAGAATACCGTCTTCTTGAATTCTTCTTTTGAATTTACGCATAGCTTTAGTAATGTCATTGTTGCGTACTTCGACTTTTGATCCAGGTAGACCAACATCTCTGTTGTCGTACCGAGGGTTTGTTTTCTTACCTGTATTATGTTGTTTTGACAAATAAACCTCCTATGTTTGTTATGTCTTCTATATTCATAATTCTATTATTGTTAATGCTATTATACACGATATTCTCACCATTTGTCAACCAATATGTTTTGGCATTGGCAAGAAAGTATCCAATAGCATCTCTTATTACGGGGACTACATTATCTACATCTATAATGCAAACGTCTGCCATCTTGTAAGTATTGAGCAGCCATTCAATGTTGTCTGAATTAGTTTGTATGTAAATATTTACATCTACATCTGATTGGGATAGTACATTGTCCTGTAACGTTTTAAGCAGTTCATCGCTTGGATGCACCAATAACATGTTAACACCTTCTGTATATACATAGTCAGGTGCAGTGATTACATTAATCTTCATCTTTTCTTAATTTACTAAAAAGACTGTTGTCGCTTTGTTCGTCATTTTGTTTATACCCTTCCCACGGTAATTTTTTAATCTTACCTTCTATATATGCTCTACGGTATATCTTAAGTGTTTCGTTTGGATTGTCTTTTTTCCAAGCAGCACGATTAGACATATGATCAGTGTCTTGTTCTTTTTCAGCTAAGTCTGCTGAACGCTTCTCTTGGTCTTCTCTAGTGTAAGGTTTTTCTAGTCCAATGGCCAATTGCTCTGTTTTACTGTTAGGAACTTGTTCTTCTGTTCCCTCCACTTTGCTCCGTTGTAGAACACTTGCTTCATCATCGGCTTTTCCATCTCGTTCATTATGTTCCACATCGTCATCTTGTATATTGCTATTTGTAGTTTGATCAGGTGTTCCATTATCATCTCCTTCTGATACTTCAGGTGGAGTGATTACTTCTTCTCTGGCCACAGCCACTCCGGTGGGAGTGCTTCCATCCTGATCGTTGGTTCCAATGTCATTGTTCCCAACATCTTCTTTAATTTCTGTTCTGGTGTCATTATTTTCCTCTGCAGGCTGTTCGTCCTTAACGGGATCTAAACTAAAACCTGGATTGTTTACTATTGCTTGTGCTCTTGCTCTTTGATAACTATTTCTCTCGAGCCGAAGGCTTTCTCCTGCTTCTTCTTCCTTGCGCTTTTTAAGCATTTCGAAAGTGTACTGGCTAGCTATAAGAAGTAAAACTGCAAGTGGATCAAATACAAATATAATAACAAGTATTACCCAACGTACTGCTTCTTCTAATATGTTTTCAGTGGCTGTTTCGCCATAGATAAATTCTGCTAGATATTTAACTGGGCCTACTTCTGCTTCAAGCTTTCTATACTCAGCTTGTAGAGCATACTTTTCCTCTGTTAATGTATCTATTGTGTTGTTTGCTGTAACAATCTTATCCTGTTGTGCAGCGACTAATTCTTCTACGTCAGCATCCTTGCCTACTGTTAGATTATCTCTTAGTCGTTGTATTAATGTGTTACTAGCAGCGATCTGTGCATCAGCACTTGCACGTAAATCTTTGATCGCTTGTCTTGCAGCATTGATTCTAGGATCATCTGCTTGACGAAGAGCCGTAATAGCTTCTTGTGCTGTAGTTCTAGCCTCCCTGTTAGAAGGAATATCTGTGTTTAAGATTGTATCAATCTTTAATTGTATGTCTGCCCTTGCTGTTTTGTTTTCATCAATAGCACCAGCTCTAATACTATCGATCGCATCAAGTAACGATTGCTTTCTTTGTTGTGTTGTCTCTGTCTGTGAGCCACGCAAATCTGTTACTAGATTTGTTAGGCGTGTTCTTTCGTTGTCAAGTGCTGACTGCGCTTGTGTACGTAGCTGTACTGCTTGACCCTGTAGTGTAGCAATGCGCTCTTGCTGTGCTGTAACCCATGCTGTAAGTGCTCGTTGTGTGTTGCCGCCAAACAAGCCGTCACTACTTACACCGATAACTGCTTGACCTTCTTTAATCTTGTCACGTTCGCGGCTTTGTAGTTTATTAGTTGTTAGGACTATATTATCTTCTATAGTTCTGATCTGTTGTTCTAATGCTGTAACTGCACTTATGTCAATATTCAATTCCGATATACGTGCTTCGTATTCGTTTGCCTGTGTATTGATACGTGCTAGGTCTGCATCTAATTGTTCTATTTGTTTGTTATACGGGTCTACTTGTTCTTCGATACTAGCAACATTGGTTTTTGATAGTTCGTCTCTATAGTCTGTTACAACACCCTGCAATCGTTCTAAATCGCTGTCTAGGCTTTTTAGCTCATTTTCGTATACTTTAACTCTATCTTCAAGGCTGTTTAGTTGCGCTGCAACAATAGTATTCTGCTCATTAATACCTGGCTGGATACGATCATATGCTGTGTCAATACGTCCTTGCTCTTTGTCAATTTGTGCTTGTAGTGCATCGTTGCCTTGCCCTACACTTGCTTCAGCTTCGACAATACGTTCTTCGGCTCGTGTAATAATTTGTTCTTGACGAACTAATTCTGAGTCAATACGTTCTATGTTAGCAACACCTTCTTGTGCTGCACTTGTTTGTTCAATGTGTGCTTTACTTAGGAAGCCAAAGATACCCATGCTTGTAATAAACATAAGAACAAGAACTGCTGCTGTTAGATAGGTCTTAAGCCACCATGTAGCTTGTTTCCAATACTTATGAAGCCAAACTGCTGTTACGAGTTTTCCAACTTCTAGTGCTCCACCCATAATAATAATGGGAACAGCTGCCGCTGCAAAGATTGCAACCAATCCTGCTACGCTATAATAAATTGCTACTGCACTAATAGTTAGAGCAGTAATGAGTACTAATATTCCTAATGCCATATATTATTTATCGTCGCATTGACGCAATATCCTTTGCATCATCTTTCTTATCAGCAAAGATTGGCACCATATTTGACTTATGCATAGTTGCAATACCAATTAATTGACGCTCACCTGAATAAACGTTGCGTTCTTTAGCATGTCCATTACCAACCTTATCGCTAGTTACTCTAGGACCTGTGTTGTAGTCAGGTATCTCTGAGCGTACTTCTTTTGCAGAGCCTTTGACTCCTAGCTTCTTAAGATAAGCTTCGTGCTCAGCTTGTGCCTTAGCAAGTTTCTTGCTCTTAGAAGACTTTGATTTGCGATTGTATTTGGTTGTAGTCATGTGTGGACCTACAAGGTGCATTGACATAGTAAAACTCCGTTGTTGCTCCACTAGTATACAATATTACTTTGCTTTGTCAACCAGTTTTTGATACTCTGCTCTATCAACAGACCCTTTTTCTAACAGTAATGTTCTGTTGAGTAAATGCAATGCTTCTATCTCTGTTTTACTACCACCATGATAATTAACAGCATGTCCGTCAACAATCATTTGCTCTGTAGCTCGTCTGTCTTCTAGCAGGAAGTCACCTAGTATACGTCCAAACTTGCCTTTTTTATCTTCGCCACTACGATCAATCTCTGTCTTCAGTACTTGCATTGACCCTACAGGTAATAGCGATTTAAGATGTGCTTTTGCTGCTAGTCCAAATAGTTTCTCTACTTTATCTCTTGTGCGAGACTCAGGAGTATCTATACCCATCATACGCACACGTTCTTTGTGCATCCACATTCCAAACCCTAAGTCGATATCTACATCAACTGTGTCGCCGTCTACTACTCTTAAAATTTTACATTTATATTCGTACATTTTTATTTGCCCTTATGATAATTTCTTTTTAATCCACATGTATGCTGCATATACTACTAACAAGTATATTGTTGCAACACTTACGTCAACTAGATGCTCGCGCATATGATATATAAATTCTATACCTGCTTGCACATCACCCATCCCGGCAACTTCGTCAGTTTCAATAGTGATATTTTTAACGAAACCTTCTTCACTGAAATCTACAGCAACTCGATCTTCGTCGCCACCTTCACCAAACTCACCAAATTCATCAGACGAATAGTCGTCAATTGTTTGATTTATTTCAATATTGTTCATGGGTGCCCTCCATTATTATCTATGTATTTATTAAACTACTAAATATATGATGGAACTGTTTTTCTTCTTTTGTTTACTTGTTAAACACGCAACCGCCGACTTATTTTTACAAACATTATTAAAACCGCCACACGATAAACTATCGTGGTTAGGTCGCGGACACAGGCACTATCGAGATCATGCTGTATGTAATTTTATTGTGTGTATATTCTTTGTGTCGCCTATGTGGGCATTGATATTTTCAATACTAGACTATGTAATACATTGGCATATTGATTGGAGCAAAACAAATATCTTTGCCTATTTTAAAATAGATAGAGAAAGTAGAACGTTCTGGAAATGGCAAACTCTAGATCAGATAGCCCATTATGCTACTGCGTTTCTTATCGTTTACCTGTCAACTTTGCTTTAAGATCATTCATTTCACTACTACGCATTTTCATTTGTAGTTCTTCATGTGCAGAACGTATATCGTCGTTAGTTGGAGATGTAACCACACGTGGAAAATTAAATATTTCTTTTGCACGTTTTTCAAAATCTTCTGTTCTGCGTAATAAATGTATACGCTCTTTTACATTTTCATTTTTTGCTTCTAATGTATCTAGTGTAGGGTAAACATCAGCTAGATACTCAATTCTTTCTATGAGAGTCATCATAACCTTTCCTCAATGCGTCAAGTTCTTTGGATCTGCGCATTTGTTTTACTTTACGAGAAGATTCTTTATGCCTGCGTAGTGATGCAGACATATGTCTATCGTGCTTAAATATCTTTGTCATATAGATATTTAGTGTTAGCCCCACCAACCTGCGCCGAGACCGGTTAACCATATACTAACGCCTACTATAGCAGCAAGCATGATTAATAAACCAGTAAGCATAAGTCCTTCAAAGAATGCTGCTTTGCGCTCTTGTTGCTTGTACATAGTTTCTTCACGCTCTTTACGTATCTGTCTACGAAGCTCGATCATTTCTTTCCAAGTACCATACCCAAAACGCACATTAAGCATTTCTTGTAGTTCTTTTTCTTGTTCAGCTAGTTTCTTTTTGTGTACAATAATACTTAGAGCTTCTTCCTCTACAGAGCCGCCGTTAAATAGTTTTGTAAAGATAGGCGGATTCTTGCGCTGTGTTTCAGCACGATTTATATCTGCTGCTGCGCCGTACCACTTGCCTAGTTGCCCTACTACGTCTTCAAGTTCTCTGCCAGCATAAACCAGCTTCTTGACACCATTGTATGCCGCCGTGGCAGCAGAGATCGCTGTAATTGGATCTATCATATTATTACCCTCATTATAGGAGCCCTCACTCCTATAAGTATTTATCCATAAAAAAAGACGCTCCGAAGAGCGCCTTTTAGTTTAACAATTTATATTGTTTAGAAGTTGAATGAAGCGCCTACACCAATTTTGTCGTCTTCTGCTTCTAGATCATATGCACCTTCTGCATACAATGTCAAACCGCCTGCTACATCACGTGAGTAACCTAAGCCAATGTTTTCAGCCATATCATCTTCATCACCGTTGATGAAACCTGTTACACCCATTGCACTCATTGAAAGCTCATAAGCTAGATGACTGTCTGCATATGTGATAACTGTGCTTGCTGATGCTACACCTAAGTCTGCACCTACTTCAGCTGCATATGTGTTTAGGTCTGTTGTTTCGTTCATGTCTACAACACCTGTTACACTTAGACCAGCGCCTAGTTCTGTGCCGTATGACAACTGAATGTTTTCGATATCAGTTGCGTCTGCTGACATATCTAGTACACCGATCATTGCACTTGCTCCGCCCCATGTTACCATTAGGCTATCGTGGTCTGCTGGATCTGCTAATGTATCGTCGCCTACCATTTCTAGTCCGCCATCTGGGAACAAGTCACCTTGGTCACCAACTGATACAGTTGCGCCACCTACTTGTACACCTAAAGCATACTCGTCAACTACTAGTGTTGAACTGTCATTAATTTCTAAGCCAATGTTACCAAACGCTACACCAGTTCTTGCTAGACCTAAGCCTAGTGTAGTTGTGTTAACTACATCGCCTGCTGCATTTTCAGTTACTTCCATTTTGACTGAGCCGCTTAAATCTGCTGCTGACGCTGCGCCAGCAATGGTTAATGCTGCAAATGCAGTCATAAATACGTTACGCATAATATATTTCCTTTTTGTTTTGTTATGTGTAAATGAAAGGACAAGCGTCGAACTTGTCCTTTCTACATTGTAATTATACAACCTATATTGATCTTCAGCAACCATTAAGAGCTAAAATGCTGCGGCTGCAAAAAATCTTCTCTTATGTGTTGCAGAGATGCAACACTATGTACGATTGCCTCTCAAGGCAAAGTACAGTCCACCTACCCATAATAATACGTGTAGGTTATCGTACAGTAGAACGTCAGTAAAACTATCTGGTTCCCCAATCCAAATGACTCCTGTCATGATTGAACAAATAGTAATGCCTGAAAATCTTGTTAACATATCTCCAAGCTCAGGACTAATACGCTTGAGGCCTACAACGGCTCCAATTAATAGTCCTATGCCTGCACCTAGTTCCCCATATGCAACAAACCACCATACTAAGTATGACAGTCCGAACGATTCTGCTGTTTCGATATCAACAGGCATCTTTGACAGCCCCTGTTGAATAAAGACAATTGCTAGTGGTACACGAAGTAACCAATGTGACATACAAAACTCTGGTATGCTATTAGATATACGTTTAATACTAGCCGCTGTCATATTACAGATCTCCTAAGAGCGCTTTTAATTTCTTCTTTGACTTGCCACCTACTTTTGTACCTGACACATCGTTATCACCATCACCTACTACTACGAGCGCAATCATGCCCATGCTTTTGTGTGGCGTACACTGATACAAATACACACCCGGTGTGTCAAATGTATAAGCATATTCTTTGCCTAGTTTTGATTTCTTCGGTGCGTCCCAACCATCTGGACCTGCAATGAATTCTACATTGTGTCCTTTTTGTGTCGGTACCCAAGTAATTGTATCGCCTACATCAATGCGAGCAATATCTTCTGAGTACACCATCTTAGCGCCATCTTCACGCTTATTGAGCATATCGATCGTCATATCCTCTGCCAGTGCCGGTGTAGCCAGTGCAAGGATAAGTCCAACTGTTAATAATAATCTATTCATCGTTCTTGTTTCCTTTTTTTGCTTCTTTTTCTGCTTTAGTTAATTTGTTGTTCCAACTGTTGTTGCTAATGTGCAGTTCATTAGGCATTGGTTTAGTTTCACCTTTTTTAATTTCGCCGCCTTTCTTGAGAAAAGCATCTATCAAAGCCTGGTCGGTGTTTGGTTTAGACTTGTGATTCATTGCCATTTATTTTTTGTCCTTTACGTTTAAATTGGAGGGATTATATTGTTCGCCATTATAGGCTGGATATGTGTCATCCTCAACTCCAAAGTTACATGCGGCAACAATTAGAAAAAATGCAATTGCACTGTATGTTGTAATCTTTGACCATTTAATAAAGCCTTCAAAAGTTTCTTCGGCTTCTTTTTGAGCTGCTGCTCTTACTTCGTCATCTGTCACAGAATTTTGCCTCATTCAACTTAGTGTAGTTAAGTTTAGGATGTAGTACAGTATAGATTAAACTTGAATGTAGTTTTTTCATCTGCCTGTCACCGTTGGTAATTTGTCTGACCAAGGAAATTGTTTAAAAATAATTGGTCGCTTAATTTGTTTTTTCAATGCCCGCCTCCGTCAAATACACCGTAATATACCATTCCTATTACAACAAGAAGAGGAATTATTACTGTACAAATTGCAAGGATGACTGGAAACTGTTGTAAAAGTGGTTCTTTGTTTCTCATTTGTTAAGTCCAAAGCAAGGTAAGATGTTAACATTGCAGTAGCGACCGTATTCTTCAAGTCCTACCATTGCCATCAACATTAATACTGGTACAACAGCAATCATAAAAACGATAACTAAGAAAGCTAATCCTAAACCTTTTGTAGTGCAATAGTTTGTTTGTTCACTCATCTTCTGACTCCATGTATGATACAAGTGCGTTAAAATAAATTAGTCCTGCAATTGGAAATAATGCTAAAAAACCTAACATCATTCCAACAATATAGTATGTTTCGTTCATGATCCCCATCCTGCGAACTCATCTTTGTTTTTCATTCTTACGTGCCGTGTTGGCAACTCATTCTTAGTTTCTTCTAGTGCTTCATAATTAGGGCCAAGCACTACCATGTACTTCTTAAGGTGTAATTCACTATTAAATGACATTACTTGTACATCACCTGTGTTTCTATTTAAGATAGCATATTTTTTCATTAGTCTCTAGCATCCTTCTCAAGTGCTCTTACTAAACCGTAAAAGATTGCGCCGACTATTACAAGAACAATAATAATATCAATCATGCTCGCCACCATTGCTACGTCCGTTGTATCCGTCAACAGTTCTTGTACCTGCTAATTTATTAAGGCGCTCTGGACGCTTATCTGCTTCACGCATTACTGCTGACGTAATAAAGATACCTCCAATGATTATTGTATGTACTAGAGCACTTATACCAAAGTAGGAAATGCTACCAATATACAATGCAAACACTGCACACCACATATAAGCAAGTAACTGGAACACCATATGCCCAGCCATTGGATCTAATTTACGTAAAGGTGAGTTCTCAATTGTCATTACACTTTTCCACGCATCCTTAGCATGTTTAAAAACGCTAACTGGTAGAAAGATATCTGAAGGTTTATAATTCATTTAATTCTCCGTGTGTGTTGTTGTTACTATTATTATGTAGTGCGGTTGATTAAAGAGTCAAGACTTTTTGGAAGATTTTTTTACTTTTTTTTGCGGTTTTTTTACATCTACTGGGTGCGTTAAATTAGCACGGCCTTGTAGTGGTTTGATAGCATCTTCAGCTTGCTTGCGATTCCAGCTAAATTTCTTCATGGCATCTTTGTATAGCTGCTCTTCTGATTTAGCAGCATGGATTAAACCATTTAGAAACTTATCTATCTCAATCCAGTTCATCCGCCTGGTACAAATCCTTTAGGACGAAACCATACCTTCTGATCGTGTATGCGTCCTAGTAGTTCTTGTATCTCGTGCATCTCATTTTTGAGTTGTTCGGATGTTTCGCCTTGAGCAATGCTTAAACCTCTTCGGCCAGCTTTTGCTCTAAGTGCATGTTCAATTATCTCAATATCTCGTATTGTAAGTTCGAACTTCTTATTGTACATTTCTAGTCCTGTGTTTGTGTGTTGGAGGCATTCTGTTGCCCGGGGCCTCCGTAACCGCGAACTGCCCTTAGGCTGCTTCTAAGACTCCATCGAAGTCAAAAGAAAGTTCAGGTTTGAAATTGTCATTTGCAATTATCATTTTTCTTGCGTTACGTAGCTTGCGCACGATTAACTCCACTTCACTTTCACACCTGTCGATCCTATTTCAGCCCCAACACAAAAATACTATCTGTCTTTATACTTTACCATAATGGTCCACTCTGGATGTTTGCTAACAAGTTCACTTGCTTCTAACAAACTATCGAAGGTATCTTCCCAGATACTCCCAGTTTCAAGATTCATTACATAGTACATTTAGTATCCTTATGGTGGAGCTGCGCGGTACTGCCCCGCGGTCCAGTATGTGTCTACGTTGCTTCAACGTCAACATATTATTTATAACATCATTATGTGATGTTGTCAACCTTTTTGATTAGATAAGTTCCATGCTTTGATTCTATCAGCTCTTGTATAGCCTCTATCTAAGTACCACGGATCGTTGTTTAGTTTAGCAGCAATATCTTGTGCTGCTTCTGGCGTACGACAGATTGTAACAACATCTCCACGTCTGCCACCTGTCCTTACTTTCCAGATTGCTTCGCCTTTGACATTCTGATCTGCATATACTTTGTGATCGTTATTTGGCATTATTTTCTGTCCCATCTATAAAATTTATGATTACCTATTGTACCTACTACTGTAAGCTCTTTAGCCCATTTTGGATTAACATAGTGTGCATGGTAATGTGTTGCACCTTCTGTAATACCAATATATGATTTACTTTGCATCATCTTCCAAGCAATGGTTTGGGCATTTACCCACGAATCCATATCTTGTGGCGTGTCTGGCTTGCCATCACAATACCAACTAAACTGGCATTTGTGTCTAATCATATTTCCTTGTTTGTCTACTCTACCCTGCTTGACCACAGCACATACTGTGTCAGGATAGCGTGTATCATTTACTCTGTTGATTACTACATCAGCAACAGCAATTTGGTCAGCTAAACTTGATCCTCTAGACTCGTAATATATATTAAGAGCTAGACAATACTCGTCTGGAAATATATCTGCCAAATAGTTAACTTTTGTTTCTGCTGATAAAGTAGTGGCACTGACTAATAGCATAGTGAGTGCAATGTATAAACGTTTCATTTCTGCCTCGTAAGATTATTGTTATTGTTCGTCTTCAGGGTCTGTTGTGATTAGTTCATAGTATACCAAGTCAAGTAATTCATCTAGTTTAAGATCTGCTCTGTCTTGATCTAGTTGAAATGTTATGCCTGGATCCATATCGTCTAGGCTCCAGTCTTCGTCTTCTTCGACACCGAGGAGCAGATTAACTTGGTCTTCAGTAAGCACTTCGTGCCTCTGCTCTGCCTCCCATAAAAAACCGATCACAAGTAAACCTAATGTAATTTCTTCATCAAGTATACCGCGATCGGTAATAAAGTCTAGTACATATTCACGTATGCTATCATACGCAAACATTCTATCTGCAATGCCTTTTAAATAGTCCGCAGATTCATCGCTCATTAGAGTGAATTCTTACGGTCTTGAATTTCAGCTCTGCGAGTCTTTGTCAGTTTGCCTAGGTCGCCAAGTGCCTTACGGGCACGAGCTGCTGCGGCTTTTACATTCTTTGCTTCGAATGTTTCTGACTCTGCAAGATAGTTGTTAAACGCTTGCACGATTTGGTCGTGTTGTGACTGTTCGCTCATTCTAATTCTCCTTATAAGTTAATATAACATCTGTGTTGTAAGTTGTCAACCATTATCCGCCTGCGAAAACGTTAGGTGATCCTGCGGTGATTGCTCCGCCATCTGTTGAATCTCCTACTCTTGCAAGTGGCTTATTGCCAACAAACACAGTTCCTGATCCTACGTTAATTGCTGCTGCATGAGGAACACAAACAGGACCAGCTGGGATAGTATGTGGTGCTGTTGGGTCGCCTTTGCATTCTACTGGAATAGTATTAGCAAATACTTTAGAAGGAGAACCGTGAGGTCCTACTACTGTTGTAGTTGTGTCACATCCATGTCCGGTAGTCGTCGGATCGTCTTTTCTAGCTACTGCTGGCATATAGTATTTATAACTGAATACCAGTTGTGCTGCTAATATATTGCTTTGCCATTTCACCGTCTGTTCTGCACACTAATAATAAGCTGTGCTTATTAAATGGTACTTCACTGTCTGGATTAATAGTAAACGCAAATTGTCCTAAGCCTACACCTTGTTGGTGAGCAATCACAGCCATTACTTTCTTAAGGGTAATAGTAGTTGCATCCTCACTAACAAAACGTCCAACAAGCTCTTCGCCTGCTGCTGTCTTAAGAGTTACAGTGTCACTGACACCGTATGGTTTATCTAAGATCATAATGTATGTCCTGTTCCGTTATATCCTGTGTTTTCAACATAGGCGCCAAGTTGGTCGTGGCCGCCTATTTTTTCACCATTTATAATAATTTGCGGAAAGGTTCTTGCGCCAGGAAATTCTTCTAGAATTTCTTCTCTTGTAAAGTCAACATCAAGTTGCTTGTACTCATAAGCTAAGTTGTTACGTTCGCAAAATGCTTTTGCTTGATCACAATGCGGACACTGTGGCTTTCCCCAAATAATTATCATAAACTAAATCCTTTAAAAGTGTCGTTGGACACATCTTGTTTTGTGCCTCCGATTACGTAACTACTTATCTCTGTTTCCTGCGGAGCAACCTGCACTTCAGCGCCTGAGATCCATTTTTGTGTCCAAGGTAGTGGATTAGCTTGTGGTACTTTGTATGGTGACTTTAAGTTTACATTGTTCATTCTGCGTGTGCAGATCCATTCAATATAATCACTTAATAGTTCCGTGTTTAGTCCAATCATTGAACCATCTTTAAACAAATAGTCAGCCCATGCTTTCTCTTGATCAACAGCATCAACGAACATATCAATACATTCTTGTTCTGTTTCTTCTGCAATCTTTGCAAAGTCTGGATCATCTGTTTTAAGAATCTTTAGTAGCATCTGTGTAGATGCAAGATGTAAGTTTTCATCGCGGGCAATTAATTTAATAATCTTAGCGTTGCCTTCCATCTTCTTTAGTTCGGCAAATGCCCAACTACATGCAAAGCTCACATAGAAACGAACACCTTCTAAGATGTTTACGCTCATTAGTGTAAGCCATAGCAATTTCTTTAGCTCGTATAAATTTACAGTTACATTACGTGCTTCTCGATTACTTGTAATTTGATGTGTACCTTCACCTAACAAGTTGTACCACATGCTCATTTCAATCAAGTCATCGTAATACTTTGAAATATCACCTGCGCAGTCAACAATCTCTTTGATGTCCATTAGTTCATCAAATACTTTGCTTGGGTTTGTGTACACGTTACGGATAATGTGAGTGTACGAGCGACTGTGAATAGTCTCTGAGAATGTCCATGTTTGGATCCAGTTCTCAATCTCTGGTAAGCTCACAATAGGAGCGAATGCTTCTACTGGTGCTCTGCCTTGTACTGAGTCTAGCAAGATCTGACGCTTCAAATTGCTTGTAAAGATATGACGCTCGTGGTCAGTAAGTGCTTTAAAGTCTTTTGCATCTGCATAGATATCTACTTCTTCTGGTCGCCAAAAGAATCCTAACTGCTTGTCAGTTAAGTTGTCAAATGTTTTGTATTTTAGTGTGTCGTAACGCTGGATTGTTGGTCCGCCTGATGGATCAAAGAAAGCAGTTACTTGTGTGTGATCGACTCGATTGTCGACGTCAAAAACGCTCATAGAGTTTTTCCTCTTGTTAAATGTATATGTATATTAACACGCATATCACTGCGTGTCAAGTTTTAAATGGTGCAGCTTTCGCAATCTTCATCATCAACTTCGCTAGGTGCAAGTTCTTGTTCCATTAGCTTGCTAACGTCTAGTTCACCTTGTCCGTCATATGTGTTGAAGTAATACAATTGCTTCCCACCATATTTATAAAACATAAGTAAATGTTGCATCATAACGCTCATTGGAATCTTTTCATCGTCATAGAACGTAGGATTGTAACTTGTGTTTACACTTACGCCTTGATCGATATACTTTTGTAGTACAGCCATAATTTTAATATAGCCTTCTGGGCTACGTTGATCCCATAGTAAATCATACTTGTTCTTTAGACGTTTGTACTCAGGTACAACCTGTTTAAGAACACCATGCTTTGATTGCTTCACACTGATTAAACTACGTGGAGGCTCAATGCCGTTAGTTGCATTTGCAATCTGCGCACTTGTTTCACTTGGCATAAGAGCCATTAGTGTTGAGTTACGGATGCCTGTTGTTTTTAGTTGCTCACGTAGTCCTTCCCAATCCATACGTTCCATATGCGGAACTAGTTCGTCTACATCTTTCTTGTATGTTTGATTAGGTGTAATGCCGTGTCCGTATTTTGTTTCCATGTTGCCGCTTGGTGCACCTTGCTCTGCTGCTAGATCTGCACTTGCTTTGATTAGATAGTAACTCCATGCTTCGGCATACTCGTCAATAAGAGCAAGTCCTGTTGCATCTACATCTTGATAGTTCATATCACGCTTTGCTAACCAATATGCAAAATTGATGATGCCAACACCTAAAGGACGGCGCTTCTCTGTAGATAACTGCGCTGCTAAGATAGGATAGTTCTGATAGCTCAGTAGTGCATCAAGTCCACGTACTGCTAGACGACACACTTTTTCAAAGTCACTTGGATCTTTGATGTTGCCCCAATTAATAGCACTCAGTGTACATAGGCTAATCTCACCTTCAGGATCATTAAGATCTTTTAGTGGCTTTGTTGGTAAGTCAATTTCTGCGCATAAGTTTGATTGTCTAATAGGCGCAACCTCAGGAAGGAAGCTGCCATGCTCGTTTGCATTGTCTACGTTCTGTAGATATATGCGTCCTGTGTTCTTACGCTCTTCCATAAATGAACTAAACAATTCAATTGCTTTTACTACTTTCTTACGTAGTTTTGTATTACGTTCTGCTGTCTCATACAGTTGTCTAAACAAATCTTGATCAGCAAAGAAGCTATCATATAATCCAGGAACATCACTTGGTGAAAACAATGTAATGTCTCCGCCTTGGATAAGTCTTTCGTAAAATAGTTTGTTGAACTGTACACCATAATCCATATGACGCACACGGTTGTCTTCTGTGCCTTTATTGTTCTTTAGTACTAAAAGTTCTTCTGCTTCTAAGTGCCAAATAGGATAGTATATAGTTGCTGCGCCTCCACGTACGCCGCCTTGGCTACATGACTTTACTGCTGATTGGAACATCTTATAAAAAGGAATAATGCCTGTATGATATGCATCGCCTTTACGTACAGGTGATCCAATAGCACGTATCTTTCCTCCGCCAATACCAATGCCTGCCTTTTGGCTTACATAGTTGACAATAGATGCACTAGTTGCGTTGATGCTAGCCAGACTATCGTCAGACTCAATAAGAACGCAAGAACTGAACTGACGCTGAGGCGTACGAACGCCGGCCATAACGGGCGTAGGTAAGCTAATATCGTGTAAACTAATAGCGTCATAATATTCTTTGACCCATCTTAGTCTCTCCTCCTTTGGATATGATTGGAATAATGTTGCAGCGATAAGAGCGTAGCACATTTGCGGAGTTTCGAATATTTGTCCGTTTACTCTATTTTGACACAAGTATTTGCCTCTTAGTTGCTCCATTGCTACATAAGTTAAGTTAACATCTCTGTCGTGTTTAATAAAACAATTAATAGTATTCCATTCCTCGTCACTGTAATACCCTAACAGTTCTGGATCGTAGAAGCCTAGCTCGATATTACGCTCAACAAGTTGCTTTACATGGAATGGTTCGTACTCTCCGTATACTTCTTTACGTAGAGCATAGTTAATAAGCCTGCCACCTACGTACTGATAGTTTGGAGTATCCTCGTTGATAAGATCTGCTGCTGCTTTGATAAGAGTCTCTTGGATCTCTTTAGTTGTCATACCATTAAAGAATTGTATCTGACTCTTAATTTCTACCTCACTAGGGCTAACGCCTGTAATATCTTCACATGCATGAAAAACAACCTTGTGTAGTTTTTCGATATCTAATGGCTCACGACGCCCGTCGCGTTTGGTAACTTGAATCATTTTGTCTTTTCCTCTTTGGTTAGGTATTTAATCTAAAGACGGCATTGTATAGCTAGTCTCGAGCGTCATATTGCTTGGTAATTTTGTTCGTGGTACTACATGTTGTAAATCATATCCTATGCACATATCATCCACAAACAGGAGATATTCTGTTGACGATCTATTATTATCTCGTACAATGTTTATCTCGAATTTAGTCCCTATAAAACGCTCACATAACTGTAGAGTGTAAGAAATTGCAAGAATTTTCACAAAGGCACAATAATTATTTTCCTTAATAATTTCCCAAGGAGTAGGCCAATTTTCTTGTGTGTAAGGGTCTGTCTGTATAGAAACAAGAGGTGCAGAGGAATAAAAAGACACTACATCTTGTAGAGGATCGTCACTAGTTTCTAATGATTCACGGAATTCACGCCAGAGAAGTAGCCTGTCTTCATATTTTTTATCGAACATCTTAACCTATTGTTTTAACGGAGAACTGAAGCTCTCCAGTGCTTGGTATACTGTTAACTACTTTAACACCAAGTGTCTCGAATGTCAAGTTCGTATTGTCAATATTAAACAATTCTGACGTAAATTGAAGAGATTTATTAAATGCTGCTGGTCCGTTGTAATCATACTCGTTAGTAACATTCGTAGGTTGCCCTACACTATTTGGATCAATAAGCACTAACAATGTACCTACTTGCACAATACTCTCAAATGGGTTTGTGTACATATAATCAATTTGTACACGCTTTGGTCTATCAGATGGAATCTGTAGGATAACTGTAGGTGTCCCGCTTGGAGAAAGGCTAACACGATCGTGTCCGAACTGTGTCTCATGACGTCCTTCTATCTCAGGAATATACGGTGTATTGAAATATGTGCCTTCTAGTGCATATTCTCTTGTTCTTGAGAAGAAATCGTCTATGCTTCTATTTCCCTTAGTAGAGTCACCAATCTTAATCATTGCAGTCATAGGTGCAAGTTTATTTACATTAGGTCCAGCTCCGTCTAACGGATAGCCTACTGCTAGGAAATTGTTGTGTGACGATCTGTTGTCGTTGCCTCTTTCGTAAAACACACCTTCGTGTGCAATCATATCAAACTCGTTGTGTATAATAGTATTATAAGATGGGCCAACAGTTTGTCCTGGGCTACCAAAGATAGCAAGAGGGCCAATGTCAATATTAAATCCCCAGCCAAATGCTACACCAATATAGTTTTCATAAAAAGAGCATCCGTCAATTGAATTACTATTTACGTTAAAGTCTGAGTACACACCGAACGATACATTTTCAAATCTAATGTTTGTAAATTTATTATTGTGTGAAGTAACATTAGCGTTGCTATGCATTCTAATACCGCAGTTATTATTATCATATGCATCACCGTGTGCCCATGTGCCGGTTATTTTTAGATTACTAAACTCACAATCGCGAGATGCATATAAATCAATAGCAGTATCACTTGCACATTGAATTGCTAGATTTGATAGCGATACATTATTACTTTGATTTGCTTCAGTTGTGTTTTCATCAAAAGTTACAGGTGCTCCTATAGCACTTTGTCTACTTACTGTTTTAAACACAGGCCCTGCTGTTGATTTTCTAATTACTGTATTTTCAACTCCATCGCCAATGATAGCTACATAAGGAGGAAGCGTAATTGTATTAGATACAACATAATCTCCTGCAGGTATTTTAATCGTTGTTCGTGCTGTAAGATCTAGTAATGATGCAGAATTAAGAAAGATTTGATCAATAGCACGTTGTAATTTATCGCCCTGATCAGTGCCGTCTCCTAGACATCCGAAAGACTTTACTGTAACGAAGTCATCTAATCTGTCCTGTAGACTACGCTTTACTCCACTTGTTAGATCTGCTCCTGTGAGAAGATAAGCTGTGTTAGCTTTGTATTCATACGATGTAGCAAATGCTAGGATGTTATCTTTTTCAGTTAATAGTTTAGTGTTTCCTACAAAAGGCGCTCCTTCTGCAACACTACCATTACCAATGTATACTTCCTGTGTATCTAATGCCCAAGCAAGTTCGCCACTTGCTAATTGAGGTAAGCCAGAACCTTCATTCTTTTTACCTCTTCTTACTTGTATCCTTGAAAGGGAAACGACAGCCATCTACTACTCCTAAGTTCTTGTAGTAGTATTTATCCGTGTTTCTCATAATACTGACGGCACCTATTCCACCATTCTTGTTCCCACTCTGCGAACTCGTCTGGCCATAGATCAAACTGCTGATACTCCAAGCCGCGACTGCACATAAAGATGTGTCCTTCACGTATATCTGTACCATGCACTTCGTTGTGTCCTAGTGCATATGCTGTAAGTTGTAGATAGTAGTCTTCTACCCACTCAGGCTTCTTAGGCTTATTAGTTTGCTTAAAGTCCATAATACAAGGATTGCCTTTGTACACGCCTACTAAGTCAGTTGTGCCTGCATAGATACCCGGAACATAAAGAGGAACTTCGCTGCCCCATATTTCATCTACATCACCCATTGCTTCGTCTCGAATAATACAAGCCATCTTGTAGGCTTGCTGTGCGTAGGGGTTACTACCTGCTGACTCTGTCCATACTCCGTTGTCAACATAGTCTTCGAGATACTTGTGCATACGGGTGCCTACACCTGCTGCTTCAGTTGTTATCTCTTGTGCTTTTGCATGTCCTACTCGCCTACGCCATTCGTGCAAGTGTGTCATATCCTTTGTACCACTTAGGATAGTTGTAACACTTGCTACAGGTGGGCCGCCCGGAGCAGCATATCTACGTTTACCATCTACTTCAACTCTCTTGAGCTTTGCATATTCGTACTTGGGTTTAATTAATGTCATGCTTGTAGTATACATTAGTTTTTCGCTGTTGTCAATAAATATCTTTATGAGCATACTTATAGTATACCCCTGTAGTCAAGCAGTACTAGATGATATCAATCTAGTTACAAATTATGACGAAATGAAAGCACACCTTATCTATAAAAATACACAAGGTTGTAAACATCTTGCTTGTCCTGAAATATTCTATCATGATGATTTTAAGAGCGACGACATTGAGTTTATATTCAAAGACGCTTGTAGAGTAAACAATATACATCTAGGAACTGTGTCACATATACTATTTGCTAAGTTGAAGTTTAGAGCAGTAGAGCATAGCCTACGTTGTTTACTAGACATTATACCCGGTTGCTTATGGAAGCTAGAAGATAAGAATATTAAGATAAGCAACAATAGTCGTATTAAAACAATAGGACATTATACTGACACTGGCTCTACACAAAACTATTATGATGTAGGACAGGTTGTTGCGAACGATTTATTTGTGCCGCAGCAGCAGATGGATCGCATACTAAGAATACATGTAGATCACAACCTGCACAAACGTAAACATTGCTTTACTGAAATAAAACAAACATTAAAACGTATTGAAAGTTATATTCCGCAGACCGAACACTGGACTGATTTAGAAGTTACGTATCATGATAAGGTTTGTGATATCGACGACATTGGACATATGGATTACGGATCAATACCTATTACAGAACTAGCAGCAATCTACAGCAAAACTAATATTGCTTTTGTAAGCCACAAAGAGACATTAGGAATGTATCATTTAGAAATGCTGTCTGCTGGTGCAAGTGTAATATGCCTACAACCATTCCTACATAAAAGTATATTTGGTAACCTACCGTTGATTAAAAACTATCAACACGATCTACTAGATCCGTATGTTCTATTCCAAAGAATTTACTCAAATCGTAACGCTGTGTTAGATTACACATTCAAAACCTATACAGATAAGATATTAAATATTATATTAGATCGTTCGCCCTCTTAGCCATATTAGCTACTGTGTTATCGTCGCCACCGTCTGTTGGTGATAGATCATCTACTTCGCTTGACTTTAGCTGTATCTTGTCTTTGTCAAAGTTTTTAACTAATTCTTTTAGCTTAGGGTCTGCATCGTATGCAGCCTTGAACACATCAAAAGTAAACTCGCCGTGCCCCATTTTGCGCATCAGCGAGTCTAGTTTATCCATTGATAAGTTATATTTCTTACGACTTTTTAAGTGATCCAGTATTTGGAACAGCTCGTTAGTATCAATAGCTTCGTTTACTTTTTTTTTGAGCGCTCTACTGACTCACGCTTTTCACGACCCATATCTAAGTCACCGCCAGCTGCTGATGCATCAGCATCAAAGTCATCGCCTTCAATTCCACCTAAGTCAGTGTCCATGTCCATACCGTCCATGTCAGTTGTTGGTTCCATGTCCATGTCCATATCCATGTCATCGCCGCCCATCATATCTGCGTCCATGCCGCCACCTTCACCAGTTAGGATGCCTACGCCGCTTGTTAGTGCTATACGTGTGCTTTCCATTGCTGCATACATTGCTTCCAATGCAGGCTTAACTGTGTTAGTAAATGATTCGCTCTGCTCACTACCCATTTCATCACGGATAGCATCTGCAAGCTCTAGCATTGATTCAGTTTGCATTTCAGCTGTGTCTTCCATCCAGCCTGTAACTTTATCAACCATGTCTTTACCAGCCATAACAATCTCAGCTGAGTCTTCTGCGCCTTCAGAAATAGTTGATCCGCCGTTCTCTGCATGTCTTTCTTCAATTGCTGAATTAACAATGTCTAAGAACAATCTATCTTTCTGATGCTTGTCTGTTAATACTGCATCAAAACTTTCAGTTGTTTCAACTTGGCTTAATTTTGTACGTAGACGATTGCGAAAATCTTCTAGTTGCTCGTTTGTAAATTTAGCTAAATTTAATTTTTCACCATACATTTTTGCAAGGCTCTCGTTTAATGTTGATGATGTTACTGGTCTAGTAAATTCGCTTATCTGCATTTGCTTTCCTATAAATTAGTTAAATGTATTTATCATCGTAAATAAAATTTTCAAGTTGTTCGGCAACAATATTATTGGCTACAATACTATCAGTAAGCCTGGCTTGTCGGCTCATCTTCATTGTTTCCTGCTTAGAATTATTTACTGTGTGTTGATATACTGTTATATCATTATGATGTTTGAGTGCTTGTCGGTCTAAGTTTACAATCTTATCTACATAGTTAGCACCGGCACTTGATGTTTTTGCTATTGCTATTGCACTCTTTTTAAATGTTGTATCAGCAATATGCTCTTTGCTTTTACAATTAAAAACACTATATCCGTTCTTTGTTTTACGCACAATCATATGTTTAATACGGATGCTATTGCCTTTGACAATAGGAAGCGGAATGATATTATCTACCATTGCTTCAAGATCATGTATTAGTTGTTGTGCATTCATAAACATAATTATCTCTGTTTAGGTGTCGCTAATGTAACTTTGGCATTTGGTTTTAGTTGATTACTGCCGCCTGGCTTGTTGTTAGTTGTGTCAATCGATGTAACACCTTTGCTGTCAGGAGTTCCAACTTTAGCTTTCTTTAGATCAACCTTAGTAGTTACACCTGGATTTGCTGGATCTTCAATTTCAACCTCTGTACCAGTTGCACGTTTTACTTTACCTGTAGTTACTGCTTTGTTAGGCACATCGATAATTTCCATTATCTTCATATTCTCTTACTCCTTGATGAACGCTTCTTAGGCTTTCTCTTAGTTTTTCTATTTAACTTAGTTGCTCTTACACTTGCAGCATTTGCACTCTTTGTTCTACGTGTCTTCTGCTGCATCTTTGCGCCCTTCTTGGCCTTAGTGCTTTTTAATGCAACACTTGACTTAACATTAGTAGGTGCTGAACATGTCGCTGCCTTTGCAACCACACGTCCTTTTCGACTGCCGCTTGTACAACGATACTTGCGTACTGTTTTGTTTCCGCTCTTAGCAAAGGTGGGAACTACGTTTTCGATAAGTTCTCTAAGTTTCATCTCTTGCTCTTACTTTTGCTTTTATTCATTGCTTGTACTCGCTTACTTGCAGGATTAATACGCTTTGTCTTGTTGGCTTTACGAGCCATGCGCTTACCCATGCGAGCTTTTGTTTTCTTTAGAGACTGTCGTTTCTTAATGTTTACTGGAGCAAAGCATTGTGAGAAGTTAGACACCACACGTCCTTGACGCTGGCCACCAGTACATCTGTACTTGCGTACAACCTTTTTGCCTGCGCGAGCCCAGACTTGATTTTCATCTAGTTCTGTAGTAAATAAGTCTCTTAATAACATATAGTTATTTAGCGTTATTAGGCGTTCATTAATATGACAACGATTGTACTTAATAACCCTGCAATGATAGTGCCAGCGGCACCAACAAGAACTTTAACTAGGCTTTGATTGCCTGACTTAATTTCATTGTGGACTTCGTTAATTTTTGCCTCTACATCGTTAAGACGTTTGTCTAAACTCTGATAACGTAGAGCGCATAGGTCTACGTGAGCCTCTAGAGATTCCTTCTCTAGTTGTGTTGAATATGGATCTGACATCTTAAATTCCCTCGACAATAAAATGTTATAATTATTTATCCTAATTGTCTATTGGTTTAATTACTATATTTCTTCGTTGCTCGTTTAATGACTCAAACATATTGTTTTTAAATTCAGCAGTTTCGTCTAAGTTAGATATAATAGGAACCATATCAAAGTCATGTGTCATCGTTGTGATATCAGTTGCATCATCAAAGTCTGTTTCAAATACAAACTTCCATGCTTTGTTCTTGCCTTTGTACACTGTGCCGAAGCCTGCTTGTTTTGCAGTTATATCAATTACTTCTGTTGAGTCTTTATAAGTTATATTAACTCTTAATCCAATTGTTTGTAGTACTGTTAAGAAGTTCTGTTGCTGATGCCAAGCTGAATCATTCTTATCGAACTTTGCTTTAGTTTCAGTGATGTCAGCTAGAGTCAGTAATTCATATTTCATACTGTACTTATAGCCATAAAAAAAGGGTCCAACAAAACGTGAACCCTTTTAATTATTATCTAGTAATTACTTTGCTGGTGCAAAGATTGCTTCGATTGATACTGTGTAAGTATTACCTGTTGCGTCTGCTGTTGATTTTGCATCGCCTGCTGCTTTCATATCTGCAACAGTTAGATCACCTGTACCTTGTAAACGTAGGAATACTGTATCAGTTGTTTCTGAAACAAATGCGCTTCCGTCTGCTGTGCCAAGAGCACCAACTGTGAAAGCTGAATCGCCTGCGCCATCTACACCGTGTGATAGTGTAGCATAGTCGATCATTGCTTGTAGTTCTGCATCTGTGATGTCGTTGTTACTTACGACTTTTACGATTAATTCACGTCCAACGCCTGACTGGCTGATTACGTGCTTACGGTAGTTACTTGCGATTGCTTCGCTTGTTAAATCTGGCATATTATTCTCCTAATTTCTCTAATTGCCGTTCACTACTCTGTGAACTTCTTATAATGTATTTATCACTTTATTAGAAAAATTAACTACTTATTGCGCTTTTGCGCTCTCGAACGCAGCACTTTTAGGTTCTGTACAAAGCCCGGACCGCCTTGTACAATGTCATCTACCATCTGTATAATAGGCAAATAAGCCTTCATAATGGGTGCGCTTACGCTTCTTCCGTCCTTGGCATGCTTTAAAAACTCTTTAAGCATGGCCATATTCTGTGAGCCAACTAGGTATCTATATACTGCTAGATCATCTGTAGTTGTTGTAA
>Ga0209659_1000194_pt1 | contig 39575 bp, 37 predicted proteins | sample SaaInlLV_10m_DNA_FD_184658 | JGI IMG/M metagenome (GOLD analysis project Ga0209659, IMG submission 184658) | Marine microbial communities from expanding oxygen minimum zones in the Saanich Inlet - SI072_LV_10m_DNA (SPAdes) (version 2) | ecosystem: Environmental > Aquatic > Marine > Intertidal... | reverse complement strand
AAAAACAGACTAATAAATGCGCATGCACTGTAAGCGAAAAACAAGTAAAATGCTTTGCGCGAACGTAAGTTTTTCATTGCCAGCCAATCCACCATTTCTTTAAAAGACAACAGAAATAGTATGCCTAAAACGCTGCTCCAAACCACTACGCCAACAGTCCACTTAAACAGTGGTAATGCAAATGAAAAGAAAGTAAAATAATACTGGCTTAAGTCTGTAAGGACATCAAAATAATAACCGTAAGTAAAGACAAATAAAAAGGGGGTAAGCAAACCTAAAAGTGGAATTAGAAAATGCCTCCAATTCATGGTCGAATAGATAAATACTGCTACCATTATCAGCAGAAAGAATAGTATAGAAACGGGGTAAATAGTAGCCGATAAGCCAATAAGGAAGCCGCTATCAAACAAACCAGCATAAGGCTTACTTTTCTGATAAATAGACATGAGCTTATTCAGAACAAAGAGCATTAAAAAATAACTGATCCATATGGCAGATATTTCAAATGCCGAACTCAATAAAACCAGAATAAATGCTGGTAGAATGGTAATATTTTTGAACACTCCTCTGTCGGTCAAAAGATTATTCCATCCCATAGCAATTAGCAAGCCTAAAATAAAGACCACCGTATAGCTCAGCCATACGTTTGCACTAAAAAATGTTAGCAGAGATGAGAAAATAGGGTGATTGGATTCAAGCTGAACGGGAAGTGACGCAATCAAATCAAATATGAACAAACAAAACGACACAGCGAAGAACGAAATAAATGCCGAGGGCTTATTTGTTTTCAGTGTTTTTACTAGCATTTTTAAATGATTGTTCTAATTTTGCAGAAATAATATTTTATCAACTATGTGGTCAACTTTTTGGAACAGTATCGGCGATTTATTTTCAAGCATCTGGACTATTATGCCAACTCTTGGAAATGTGCCTAACGTATTAGCAATTATTGTCATTTCTGTATTGTTTGTTTACTGGACTGGCAAATTGGTAGCCTTCAAAAAAAACGGAGAAGCCTAGACTTTTTCCTCTTTTAAATCAAAGCCAATATCCCTACGGAAATATTTACCGTCAAAGTGTATCTTTTTGGCGTTATCAAATGACTTTTCTAAAGCCTCCTCCATCGTTCTTCCAAAGGATGTTAGTGCCATAACACGCCCACCATTAGTTAACACTTTTTGATTGTCCTCTTTAGTCCCTGCATGAAAAACTAAGCTGTTTTCAACCTCCTCTAATCCAACTATCTCTTTGCCTTTTTCATAGCTCTCAGGGTAGCCACCAGAAACCAACATTACTGTAGTTGCCACATCCTCATCCACATAAAAATCTTGCTCGCCAAAAGTGCCCATAGCAATGCCTCTGAAAAGGTTCAGTAAATCCGATTTTATTCTAGGGATAACTACTTCCGTTTCAGGGTCGCCCATTCGCACATTATATTCAATAACGAAAGGCTCACCACCTACATTCATCAACCCTATAAATATAAAGCCTTTGTAATCGATGTTTTCTTCTTTTAGTCCAAAAACAGTAGGTTTGATAATAGTATTTTCTACTTTTTCCATGAAAATACTATCGGCAAATGGCACAGGTGAAATCGCTCCCATTCCGCCAGTGTTTAATCCTTTATCCCCTTCTCCAATGCGCTTATAATCTTTAGCGGATGGCAAGACTTTATAATTTTTTCCGTCCGTAAGTACAAATACTGATAATTCAATACCGTCCAAAAACTCTTCTATAACTACTGTAGAGCTGGCTTTACCAAATTTGGCTTCGGTAAGCATCGCCTTCAGTTCGGCTTTAGCTGTTTCTAAATCATCAAGTATTAAAACGCCTTTTCCTGCGGCCAAGCCGTCTGCTTTTAGGACATATGGCGGATTAAGCTTTTCAAGAAAATCACAGCCTTCCTTTAAAGTCTCTGCTGTAAAGCTACCATAGACTGCAGTAGGAATGTTATGACGCATCATAAACTGTTTGGAGTAGTCTTTACTCCCTTCCAATTTCGCTCCTTCTTTGGATGGCCCGATAAGGCAAATATCACTTAATGCACTATCGTTTTGGAAGAAGTCATAAATTCCATTTACTAAAGGGTCTTCAGGACCTACTACGACCATGTTAATATCGTTTTCTAGGGCAAATGTTTTAATTGTCGGAAAGTCGTTTACGCTAATGTCCACATTTTGCCCGACTGAACTGGTTCCGGCATTTCCAGGTGCTATGAACAGCTTTTCACACAAACTACTTTGTGAAATTTTCCAACTTAGGGCATGTTCTCGACCGCCTGAACCTAATACTAATACATTCATTCTATAGGGGTATATTTCCGTGTTTCTTCTTGGGCAACACATCGACCTTATTTTCTAACATTTTAAAGGCCTTTATTAATTTTTCTCTGGATGATGATGGTTCTATGACCTCATCTACATATCCTCTTGCCGCAGCATTGTAAGGGTGAGCGAACAATTCTGCATATTCGGCTTCTTTTTCTTTCCATTTAGCTTCCGAATCCTTGGCTTCTTTAATCTCTTTTCTAAAGATAATTTCTGCCGCTCCTTTAGCACCCATTACAGCTATTTCTGATGTTGGCCAGGCGTAATTGAGGTCGGCTCCAATGTGCTTAGAGTTCATCACATCATACGCGCCTCCATAGGCTTTTCGCGTGATGATAGTTACTCTTGGAACTGTTGCTTCACTAAAGGCGTATAAGAGCTTGGCTCCATTGTTAATGATACCATTCCATTCTTGGTCAGTACCTGGTAAAAAGCCTGGAACATCTTCTAATACTAAAAGTGGAATGTTAAAGCTATCGCAAAAGCGCACAAATCGTGCCGCTTTGTTTGAGGCGTGATTGTCTAATACACCAGCTAAAAAAGCAGGTTGATTCGCTACTATACCTATGGAACGACCTGCTAAACGAGCAAAGCCACAGACAATATTTTCAGCATATTCTTTATGGACTTCGTGAAAAGATTCTCTGTCGATAATGCCGTTTATGACCTCATGAATATCGTAAGGTTGATTGGCGTTTTCTGGAATGATATTGTTTAGTTCTGCACGAATCTCATCACCACTTTGGTAATTCATAGCGGGAGCTTCCTCTTCACAGTTTTGCGGCATATAGCTCAGCAAACGTTTAAGGTTATTAATAAGCTCTATCTCATTGGCATAGGTAAAATGAGCTACACCTGACTTAGAAGCATGTGCGCTTGCTCCTCCAAGCTCTTCGGCAGTCACTTCTTCGTGCGTTACAGTCTTTACCACATTAGGCCCTGTTACGAACATGTATGAGGTGTTTTCTACCATCATAATAAAGTCGGTAAGAGCAGGGGAATACACCGCTCCTCCAGCACAAGGTCCCATAATAGCTGAAAGCTGTGGCACTACGCCACTTGCTCGAGTATTTCTATAAAAAATATCGGCATAACCACCCAAAGAGACTACTCCTTCTTGAATACGTGCTCCGCCACTGTCATTAAGACCAATTATGGGGGCTCCGTTTTTCATGGCCATATCCATTATTTTGCAAATCTTTTCGGCATGAGCTTCTGCCAATGAGCCACCCATTACGGTAAAGTCTTGGGCATATACATAGACTAGTCGCCCATCAATAGTACCGTAACCTGTGACAACGCCATCGCCTAAAAACTTTTGCTTATCCAGTCCGAAGTTGGTGGATCGGTGCGTCACTAACATGCCTAATTCTTCGAAAGAATCTTCATCCATCAAAAAATGAATACGCTCTCTAGCAGTGAGTTTCCCTTTATCGTGCTGAGCATCTATTCGTTTTTCTCCACCACCAATAAGGGCTTCAGCCTTTTTATCTTCTAATATTTTGAGTTTATCTTTCATTAGTCGTCAAGTTGAGCCATTAGTTCTTCTCCCATTTCCATATTATGAAAGACATTTTGTACATCTTCATCTTCTTCCAGTTTATCGATTAGCTTAAGCACTAGCTTTGCATCTTCTAAGTCTAAGGATTTGGTATTGTTTGGAAAGCGTTGTAATTCCGAACTTTCTAACTCTATGTTCATGCTTTCCAATTGCTTTTGCATATTGCTAAAGTCCGTGAAGTCTGAGGTTACGGTAAGGGTTCCTTCGTCGTTTTCTAATTCTTCGAGTCCAGCATCTATCAATTCCATTTCTAGCTCTTCCAAGTCCATTTCTATCTGACTAGCCGAAAAGGTAAATACTGCCTTACGGTCAAAGATAAACTCCAAAGAGCCATTGGTGCCTAAGTTACCATCACATTTGTTGAAGTAGGAACGCACATTGGCAACTGTTCTATTATTATTATCGGTAGTACATTCTACAAAGATAGCAACGCCATGTGGTGCATACCCTTCTAAACTCATTTCTACATAATTGGCAGAGTCTGAACCTGAGGCTTTTTTTATGGCTCGTTCAACATTGTCTTTGGGCATATTCGCCGACTTGGCATTTTGGATAACCGCTCTCAGTCGTGAATTGGTTTCTGGGTTTGGCCCTCCCTCTTTGACGGCCATAGAGATGTCTTTGCCAATACGTGTAAAGGTCTTTGCCATGGCAGACCAACGTTTCATTTTTCGGGCTTTTCTAAATTCAAATGCTCTTCCCATAATTCTTGGATAATTTTAAGCAATATATAAATTAGTCGTCTAACTTTAAAACCGCCATAAAGGCAGATTGAGGCACTTCCACACTTCCAATCTGTCTCATTTTTTTCTTTCCTTTTTTCTGCTTTTCGAGTAGCTTTCTTTTTCTGGTAATATCACCTCCATAGCAACGAGCGGTAACGTCTTTTCGCACCGCTTTTACTGTTTCTCTAGAGATTATCTTTGCACCTATGGCGGATTGTATCGCGATATCAAACTGCTGACGCGGGATTAATTCCTTCAGCTTCAAACATATCTTTTTACCCAAAGTATAGGCGTTGTCACGGTGGATAAGTGCAGATAAAGCATCCACTTGGTCGCCATTCAATAGAATGTCCAATTTAGCTAAATTAGAACGCCTGTACTCAAGCGGGAAATAATCAAATGAGGCATACCCTCTTGAAATACTTTTTAATTTGTCATAAAAGTCAAAAACAATTTCACCCAATGGCATTTCGAAGGTCAACTCTACTCGGTCAGTAGTCAAATAAACTTGGTTAGTGAGTATCCCTCGTTTTTCTATACACAAGGACATGACCGCCCCAACGTAGTCTGATTTGGTAATGATTTGTGCTTTGATAAACGGCTCTTCCACATAATCCATAGTAGAAGGGTCTGGCAAGTCGGAAGGGTTGTGAATGGACATCTTCTCTCCGGCTGTGGTAAAGGCAAAATAGGATACGTTAGGCACGGTAGTAATCACCGTCATGTCAAATTCTCTTTCCAAACGTTCTTGGATAATTTCCATGTGCAACATTCCTAAAAAGCCACAACGGAAACCAAAGCCTAATGCGGCGGAGGATTCAGGCTCAAAAGTCAATGAAGCATCGTTGAGCTGAAGCTTTTCCATAGAATTACGCAATTCTTCATAGTCTTCCGTATCTACTGGATAAATCCCTGCAAATACCATGGGCTTTACATCTTCAAAGCCTTGGACGGCATCTTGTGAAGGGTTGTTTTTTAGTGTAATGGTATCTCCCACCTTAACTTCTCTGGCATCTTTAATTCCAGAAATGAGGTAACCCACTTCTCCTGCTGATAAAGTTTTCATGGGCTTTTGCTTGAGTTTCAAGGCTCCTATTTCATCGGCAAAATAGTTTTTGCCAGTTGCCATAAATTGTACTTCGTCGCCTTTATTAATCGTTCCATTAATGATTTTGAAATAGGCTTCAATCCCTCTAAAAGAGTTATACACCGAATCAAAAATCATAGCTTGAAGGGGGGCGTTAACATCGCCTTTTGGAGCTGGCACACGCTCAACAATAGCGTGTAAAATATCGTCAATTCCTAGGCCTGTTTTGGCAGAGGCAGGAATAATTTCTTCGTCTTTACATCCGATAAGGTCAATAATCTGGTCTTTTACCACTTCAGGATCAGCTGAGGGCAAGTCAATTTTATTGAGAACGGGTATAATTTCTAAGTCGTTTTCCAATGCCAAATATAAATTGGAAATGGTTTGGGCTTGTATGCCTTGAGCCGCATCTACAATGAGCAAAGCCCCTTCGCAAGCCGCGATGGAACGCGACACTTCGTATGAAAAATCAACATGACCAGGAGTGTCGATAAGGTTCAGTATGTAGTCTACACCATTTAGTGAATACTCCATCTGTATAGCGTGGCTTTTAATAGTAATCCCTCTTTCACGCTCCAAGTCCATATCGTCAAGCAATTGGTTCTGAGCTTCTCGTTCAGTTACCGTTCCCGTAAACTCTAAAAGCCTATCTGCAAGCGTACTTTTACCGTGGTCGATATGAGCAATGATACAGAAGTTTCGAATGTGTTTCATAGTAGGCGAAAATAAGGAATTTTAATTCTGAGAGCCCGTAAGAATGCGATAAAATTTATAGCTGTCACAAATAAAAAAATACTTCCTTACCTTTGAGCAATGAAACAGATTATTACTCTGCTCTTGGTATTCATGAGCTTTAATCTGGCGTACAGCCAAAATGCCCAACTAAACACCCAAATAGAAGTAGGCGGACTGAGAGGTATACAGCTGAGCAAGACCTTTCCCATTCTAAAGTCCGGTGCTTTGGCTGAGATTAGTGTTACTAAATCCTTAGGTGACTATGTACAGCTTGGTGTCGGAGCAGCGTATTTGCAATTAGAAAGCGAAGAGTTTATCCCATTATTTTTGCAATGCAGAGCCCATAAAAAAAACCAAAGTAACAGTCCCTATTTCACAACCTCCATTGGCTATACCAAAGCTAGAAATAGCGACTTTGAAAACGCTATTTACAACAACTATATTGGGAAAGTATATTTCTCGCCAGGCATAGGCTACTACTACCAAATAAATGAAAAATGGGGACTAAGCGCCGGACTGAGCTACATCATGCAAAAAGTGGATTTAGAGCACCTCAACACAAACGGACAAGTCTACCATACCGAATCGCTAACCCTCGACCTCATTTCATTTAAGGTTGGAATAAGCTTCCATTAATGCGTCTTTGCCTTGCTCTATTAATTTTTCTCGTGCTAAGCCTTCCGCTAAAAAGCCAAATTGTACTCAACGAAATCGTATCCAAAAACGAAAGTGGATTGGTTAACGACTTTCAAAAGTATTCGGATTGGATAGAACTCTACAACAGTGGTACCACTGATATTCTCATGAATGACTATTATCTGTCTGACGACCTCAGCGATACCTACAAATGGCAATTGCCCAATAGCTACCTCAATAGTCAATCGCATATTGTTGTTTTTGCTAGCGATGAATACGGCGACTTGCACGCTAATTTCAAAATCAGCAGCCAAGGAGAAGCGCTTTACCTCAGCCATATTGATAGTGGACTGGTGGATTCTTTTCCTCCTGTTCCACTGCTTGACAATCAGGCATTTGGCAGATTCCCTGACGGAGCAGCACAAATGGGGATATTAAACATCCCCAGCCCAAATGCAACGAACAACACCATAGCACAGGAGTTTAGCGTCCTGCATTTTTCGCACCATAATGCCTTTCAGCAAACGCCTTTTGAATTGGAAGTTCTAGCCTCCAACCCTCAAGCAAGCATTCACTTTACAACTAACAGTGAACCCCCAACAGCAAATTCTCCTCAATACAACAATCCCTTGCCGCTAAGAGATTTGAAAAACAAACCTAATAGCATTTCTGAAATTCCAACTGCTGATAATTGGTCTCCTCCCAAAGAAACTATTTACAAAGGACATACCATTAGAGTTGCCGCCTTTTTAGATGGAGAACGAATTAGTAAGGTTTATACCAAAACCTATTTTGTAGATGAAAATATTGCCGAAAGGTATAGCTTTCCAATAGTATCATTAGTTACTCCAGACGCCAATTTGTTCGACAACGACAATGGTATTTATGTAAGGGGGCAAAATACCAACTACTCACAAAGAGGAAGGCAATGGGAACGCCCTGTTCATTTTGAATATTTTGACCACAGTGGTAAGTTGCTTGTTCAACAAGAACTTGGGCTTCGCACCAATGGTAACAAGGGGCGAACACTAGCCCAAAAATCACTATTGCTATATGCTCGTAATAGCTATGGCAAAAAGCGACTGAATCACCCCTTTTTTGAAGATAAAGAGAAGGATTCTTTCAAGCGAATTATACTACGGTCTGCCAGTTCCAACGACTGGAAAAACACCATGTTTAAAAACGAATTGGCTCAAAAAATTGTCAAAGAATTAAACTTAGAACACCCCGCATCACAAGAGGTGATTGTCTTTGTAAACGGTTCATATTGGGGCATTCATCACCTCAACGAGCGTATGGACGAATACTTTATTGAGGATTATTTAGGTGAAGAAAACATAGATTTACTGTCTGCCGACGCCTTGGTTGAAGAGGGTAGCAATATCGACTTTTTGACATTGAAAAATTATTTGCAAACAAACGACTTGAGTCAAGAAGTGCATTACGCACAAGTGAGTAATTGGATAGATATCGACAACCTCATTGATTACTATTGCACCCAATTGTTTTTGGCAAATACGGATTGGCCACACAACAACATAAAATTTTGGAAAGCCCAAAAAGATGGTAAATGGCGGTGGTTATTTTTTGACTGTGACGAATGCATGAGTTATGAGAATTATGAACTTTTAGGCGATTTTATTTCTGCCCGTGGTATCCGTAAAGATTTTCCTGAATGGTCCACCGAATTGATGCATCACCTTTTCAAAAATGAGAACTTTAAACAGTCCTTTCGTTATCGTTTTAATGAGCTGCTTGAGTCTACATTCAGCACTCAAAACCTCATGAAACACATCAACGAAACAAAGGCTTTATATACTCCAGAAGTGAACGAACACTGTATGAGGTGGACAACGCCCAATGACATTAACGATTGGCAAGAAGCGGTGAAGGGCTTATATTCTTTTGCTGCCGTCAGACCCACGAAAATGAAGGAACAACTCAATGATTTTTTTGGTCTGCCATTTAGCCTTTATCCAAACCCCACTAATGGTTTGCTAAACATTGACTTATCGGTTCAAGACAATCATTTTGAAGGGCTTTCTATAAAAAATAGCTTAGGAAAAGAGGTTGTTAGCTTTAACCAAAAATGGACTAACCCAATTGCTCTACATCATCTAAAATCAGGAGTTTACTTTATAGAAATACAACTGCAAGGGCATTGCTACACCGAGCGTTTACTTGTCTTTTAGGTATTTTCTATCCACATAAAACGTGCCGAAAGGAACGATAGATGCTAAAAACACAACAGCCGTCTGCTGCCATTTCCATTCGTAGCTGTCTTTCAAATAAAAAGCCAATGCCAAGTAAAGCATAAACAGAACACCATGAGGCATGCCTAATATTTTGACCAGAAAATCATCACCACCCCCATATTTCAAGGGCACAGCAATAAAAAGTAAAAGAATATAGGAGAGCCCCTCTAATAGGGTGATTAATCGAAAGAATTTTTTCATGAATTCATTTTTGTAATGTATTTTCCAATAATGTCAAACTCTAAATTGACCGAAGTGCCCACTTCAAAATCTCGAAAATTAGTGTGCTCAAACGTATAGGGTATTATGGCAACAGAAAAACTGTTTTTCTTAGAATTGACAACCGTAAGACTCACGCCATTAACACAAATAGAACCTTTTTCTACGGTAATATGTTGCGAAGATTCATAGTCAAAGGTAAAGGTGTGCCAACCGTTTTCTACGCCTATATCGGTACATTTTGCAGTTTGGTCAACGTGTCCTTGAACAATATGTCCGTCTAGTCTATCGCCCAACTTCATGCATCGTTCAATATTTACTTTATGCCCTAAATCTAATTGTCCCAAATTGGTTTTGTCAAGAGTTTCTTTGATGGCAGTTACTGTATACACATCTCCCTCAATATTTACCACCGTCAGGCAAATGCCATTGTGAGCAACACTCTGATCAATTTTTAGTTCAGAAGTTATGGGTGTTCGCATAGATATATGAAGGTTGTCTTGCTCTTTTTCTAAAGCAACGACTTCACCCATATGTTCAATAATTCCTGTAAACATTTTAGTAGTTAATGACTTGTTCTTCAATTCCCTCAGGTACTTCTCTGAAGGTATAATCTTGTCTTCTTAGTTGTGGCTCAAAACCTGCTTTTCGAATAGATTCCTGTATGGTTTTATACGTAAAACGATGAGGAGCTCCCGCTGCCGATACTACATTTTCTTCAATCATTATGGAGCCAAAATCATTGGCGCCACCTTCCAAACACAATTGTGCGGTTTCTTTACCGACCGTTAACCAAGAGGCTTGTATGTTTTTGATGTTTGGCAACATAATTCGACTAATTGCAATCATACGCAAATATTCGTCGCCAGACACATTATTTTGTATCCCTCTAATGCGTTTTAGCAAAGTGCCATCGTCCATAAAGGGCCAAGGAATGAAGGCTAAAAAGCCATTGGCATCTTTGGGTTTTTCGGCTTGTACTTCACGAATCCATACTAAATGTTCAAAACGTTCCTCTAGGGTTTCTATATGTCCAAACATCATAGTCGCCGAAGTGGTAATGTCCAGTTTATGGCAGGCACGCATAACGTCTAGCCACTCTTGACCTGTGCATTTTCCTCTAGAAATTAATCGCCTTACCCTATCGTTTAGGATTTCTGCGCCAGCTCCTGGCAGACTGTCCATGCCAGCCTCTTTCAATGCCGCTAAAACTTCTAAATGCGACTTACCTTCTAACTTGCAGATGTGTGCCACCTCTGGTGGCCCAAGAGCGTGTAACCTAATCTCTGGATATAATTCTTTTAATTCTTTGAATAAATTAGTGTAAAAACCCAATCCCAATTCAGGGTGATGTCCACCTTGCAGCAGTAATTGGTCGCCACCATAGCGAATGGTTTCTTCAATCTTTGGTTTGTATTGCTCAATAGTCGTAACATACACTTCCTCATGTCCAGGAGGACGGAAGAAATTACAAAACTTGCAATTAGCAATACAGGCGTTAGTGGTGTTGACGTTTCTGTCAATCTGCCACGTCACTAAACCGTCGGGTTTTTGAATTTTACGCAATTCATTAGCTACCCACATTAATTCTGCCGTTGGCACATTTTCAAATAGAAACTGCCCTTCCTCTGCCGTTAAAAATTCAAAGGCTAAAGCACGTTTTAATAATTGGTCTGAATTCATCTAAATTGTCTAATTTTGAGGGTACAAAAATACGACAATAAATTATGGGCTTACTCATCTCTTTAGCAAAACATATTCCCGATAGCCAATCCATGGTGCTTTTATGCCAATCTATGGACAATTTATCGTCTTTTTCATTCTCTGAAGATGAAAAAAACTATATTCAAAAAAGCTTTGACAAAGACAACAAAAGCGTAACTATTAACCGCTATAATCAGTTTGTATTTGTTCAAAAAACTGATGAAAAATTAGAAGGTAATAGACTAGCAGCTAAAGCTCTGCATTCTAGCATTTGCCAAGAAAAAATAGCTCATATCACAGTGGTGGACTTAAGCAATCAGCCAAAAGTCGCTTGGGCTTTTACTGAGGGTCTTGCCTTGAGTAATTACCAATTTCTAAAGTACTTCACCGACAAAAAAGAAAATAGTCTAAAAGAGATTAGTCTGCATTCGGCAAATGGTGAAGAAGAAATCAATCAACTCAATGCTGTAATTGAAGGGACTTATGTTGCTAAAGACTTAGTAAATGAACCTTTCTCCTACCTTACCGCTATGCAATACAGCCAAGACATAGAGAAAATGGGCAAAGAGGCAGGTTTTAAAGTAGAAGTTCTACACAAGAAAAAAATTGAAGCTCTTAAAATGGGCGGATTGTTAGCCGTAAACAAAGGAAGTATTGACCCCCCAACCTTTAGCATAATGGAGTGGAAACCCAAAACATACTCTAATAGTCAGCCAATTGTACTAGTAGGAAAGGGTATTGTTTATGATACTGGCGGTTTGTCACTAAAACCAACAGCCAACTCTATGGATATGATGAAGTGCGATATGGGTGGGTCAGCAGCGGTAGTAGGAACTATGTATACTATTGCTAAGGCTAAACTAAACCTACACGTCATTGGTCTTGTGCCAGCAACTGATAACCGTCCGTCCGGAAATGCCTATGCTCCTGGAGATGTAATCACTATGCACGACGGCACAACAGTGGAAGTGCTAAATACAGATGCTGAAGGGCGATTAATACTCGCAGACGCATTGAGTTTTGCTAAAAACTACAAGCCAGAATTAGTGATTGACCTTGCTACTTTAACAGGAGCAGCAGCTCGAGCTATTGGAAAAAGAGGCGTAGTAGCTATGGGTAATGATGAAGGTACTATGCAGAAGCTTAAAGAAAGCGGTAAAAATGTACACGAAAGAATTGCTGAAATGCCGTTTTGGGACGATTATAAAGAAGATTTAAAATCTCCTATTGCCGACCTTAAAAACCTTGGCGGTGCTGAGGCAGGCGCCATTACAGCCGGTAAGTTTCTAGAGCATTTTACCGACTATCCATATACCCATTTGGACATTGCTGGGCCTGCATTTTTATTGGCTCCTTACACCTATCATGGTAAAGGCGGAACAGGAGTTGGTGTACGCTTATTGTTTGATTTTTTAAAAACAAAATCTGAATGAGTGGTAAACTAAAATTAGGTATTTCCATTGGCGATATTAACGGTATTGGAACAGAAGTCATCCTCAAAACGTTTAGAGACAAACGCATGCTAGACTTTTGTACGCCTATTATTTTTGGCGACTTTCATTTGCTGAACCAAGTCAAAAAAACACTGCATTTTGATGATTTATATTTGAATAAAATTCAATCCATCGAGATGGCGAAAGGCAATAAAATCAACGTTTTGAATTGCTGGAAAGAAGAAGTAAAACTCAACTTAGGACAAAACAATGCTGATGGCGGCAAATACGCTTTGACGTCTTTACAGTCTGCCAATAAGGCCTTAAAAAATGGTCAGATAGATGCCCTTGTAACCGCTCCCATCAACAAAGACAACATACAATCAGACGACTTCAAATTCCCAGGACATACGGAGTTTTTAGAACAAGAACACAACGGAAAATCACTAATGTTGATGTTGTCCGATACACTCAGAATTGGAGTAGTAACTGGTCATATTCCATTAGAAAAAGTATCAAAACATATTAGTACTGACGCCATATTAGAAAAACTCAACACTCTAAACCAAAGTCTGAAACAAGATTTTGGCATTCGAAAGCCTAAAATCGCAGTCCTTGGACTAAACCCACATGCTGGAGACAATGGCGTAATAGGTGATGAAGAAAAAGAGACCATTATTCCAGCCCTTCAAAAAGCAGAAGATGAAGGACTTTTAGTCTTCGGACCTTACCCTGCCGATGGTTTTTTTGGCTCCAACAAACGCCAAGCCTTTGATGGTGTTCTAGCCATGTACCACGACCAAGGATTAGTACCTTTCAAGACCTTATCTTTCGGAAATGGCGTTAATTTCACTGCCGGTTTGGATATCGTTCGCACCTCTCCTGACCATGGTACTGCATTTGATATAGCGGGAAAAAATCAAGCTCAAGAATCCTCATTCCGACAGGCTGTTTATGCCGCTTGTGATGTCTTCAAAAAGCGTCAAGAATGGCAATGGCTTAACAGCAATCCACTAAAAATAAGCCCTAAAAAAGAACGCTCTAGAAGTAAGGTCGAGTAAACAATAGCTTTTTTTAAGCTCATTTCATGAAATATTATTACATTTGCAGGCTACTTTGAAAAAATTGAATTCATGGTAAGAGAAAAAGATTTTGATATTCCTTTTTCGGGCCTAAAATTAGGAACGCACCAATTTGATTTTGACATCGTAGAATCGTTCTTTGAATTGTTCGAAAATTCTGAAGTAAAAAAGGCAACGCTAAAGGTAGCCATCAAGCTAAATAAAAAAGCAACATTGCTAGATTTAGAATTTAACATTAGCGGTAATGTTGAACTCTCTTGCGATACCTGTGCAGACCTCTATCTTCAAGACTTAAACGAACAATTTAATCTTATTGTAAAATTTTCTGACTTAGTGGAAAGCACTGAGAGTGACGAAATCATAATTTTATCTACCAGAGAGCATACCTTATCGCTTGCTAAAAGTATTTATGAATTTATTCATTTGTCGCTACCCTCAAAACGGTCACACGCCGATGAAGAGGAGTGCAACCAAGATATGTTAGAAAACATCAGACAATTTGAAATTAAAGAACAAACAGAAAAAGAAGATGTTGAAATTGACCCCCGTTGGGCAAGTTTGAAGAATATAAAACACAAATAAATTGATTTAGATTATGGCACATCCTAAACGTAAAATTTCTAAAACTAGAAGAGACAAAAGAAGAACTCACGACAAAGCAACTGCACACAACGTTAGTAAATGCTCTAACTGTGGCGCACCTATACTACACCATAGAGTGTGTGGAGAATGTGGTTTTTATAGAGGCAAAGAAGCTGTTTCACAAGAAGTTGCTGCCCAATAATACTTGTCGTTTAGTTTAATTTTTAATTTGTAGATTTAGGACTTTTTAAAACTCTTAAATCTACTTTTGTTTTTAATGGCTAGAGTTCGAATTGGAATAGATATCATGGGTGGGGATTTTGCCCCAGAAGCTACCATTGACGGAAGTGTTTTAGCTCTGCCACACTTAGCCGATAAAGTTGACTTAGTGCTCATCGGCGACGAATCACTCATTAAAAGCAAACTACAAAAACACAATCTCCAGGAAGATACCTTCGAAATTGTTCATGCCCCAGAAAATATTGAGATGGGCGAACACCCTACCAAAGCACTTGTTAAAAAACCTAATTCCAGCATCGCTGTTGGATTCCACTTACTTAAAAAAGGAAAAATAGACGGTTTTGCCAGTGCAGGAAATACTGGTGCAATGTTCGTAGGTGGCTATATGTCTGTAAAGCCTATCCCTGGAATTTTAAGACCTTGTATCTCTTCCGTGCTGCCCAAATTAGACGGTGGAGTAAACGTTATTTTAGATGTCGGTGCCAATGCCGACTGCAAAGCTGATGTACTCTATCAGTTTGGAATATTAGGCTCACTATTTGCCGAGCATGTATGCGGCATCACTAGCCCAAGAGTAGGCCTATTAAATATTGGAGAAGAAGAAACAAAAGGTAATATGCTAACTATTGCCGCTCATGAGCTTATGAGCGACTCAAGAGATTTCAACTTCTGTGGAAACATAGAAAGTAGACATCTTTTTGATGATAAATGCGACGTCATTGTTTGCGACGGTTTTTCAGGGAACGTTATACTGAAGCAAGCTGAATCTATCTACAACTTAATTGAAAAGAGAAATATTAAAGACGAATATTTCAACCGATTCAATTATGAAAATTATGGAGGAACGCCCATTCTAGGGTTAAACAAAACCGTTGTTATTGGTCATGGAATATCTAACAAAATCGCCATTAAGAATATGATCGTTTTGACTGCTGATGTTGTTGAAGCTGATTTAACCACAAAAATTTTAAATAACTTCAATAATGACTAAACTCAGAGCTGCTATAACAGGCGTTCACGGATATGTTCCTGAATATGTTCTAACGAACAAGGAGCTAGAAAAGATGGTAGACACCAATGATGAATGGATAACTACACGAACAGGTATTAAAGAAAGACGAATATTAAAAGGCGAAGGATTGGCTTCATCTGATTTAGGCGTTGGCGCTATTGAAGGATTACTTCAGAAAAAAGGTATTTCTGCCGAAGAAATAGACTGTATCATTTGTGCTACTGCAACGCCAGATATGATGTTTCCATCTACTGCTTGTATTATCGCTGATAAGATAGGTGCAAAAAATGCTTTCGCCTACGATCTTATGGCAGCCTGTTCAGGGTTCCTATTTTCTGTTGCTACTGCTGCCAAATACATAGAAACAGGAGCTTACAAGAAAATTATTGTTGTGGGTGCTGATAAAATGTCTTCTATCGTAGATTATACAGATAGACAAACGTGTATCATCTTCGGCGATGGAGCGGGTGCTGTATTATTAGAACCTAATGAAGACGATTTAGGTGTTCATGATTCCATTATGAAAAGCAATGGTGAAGGTCGTCATTACCTCAGAATGACAGGTGGCGGTTCTTATCACCCTGCATCTGAAGAAACCATTAAAAATAAAGAGCACTTCATTCACCAAGAAGGACAAACAGTATTTAAGTTTGCCGTTAAAGGTATGGCTGATGTTTCAGGTGAAATTATGGATAGAAACAATCTTACTGGTGACGATATCGCTTGGTTAGTTCCTCACCAGGCCAATAAACGAATCATAGACGCTACTGCCAACAGAATGGGCGTAGGTACAGATAAAGTAATGCTGAACATTCAGCGTTATGGAAATACAACCAATGGAACTATACCGCTGTGTCTATGGGAATGGGAAAATCAATTAAATAAAGGAGACAACCTCATCCTTGCTGCCTTCGGTGGTGGCTTTACTTGGGGCTCTATTTATTTGAAATGGGCATACGATAGTAAATAAATTATATATTTGAAATATTAAAATCGCCTTATGGACATTAAAGAAATTCAAGAACTCATAAAGTTTGTTGCTAAATCTGGAGCAACTGAGGTAAACCTAGAAATTGACAACGTAAAAATTTCTATCAAATCCCCTGCTAAGAAAGGGGCGGTACCCGAAACAACCATTATTCAACAAATTCCTGTAGCTCAAGGTGCTCCGGCAGTAATGCCTGTAGCAGCTGCTCCGGCTCCAGCAGTTGAAGCTCCTGCGGCAAAAGCACTAGCAGCTGACAAAAGTAGCGAGGAAGACAAATACATTACTGTAAAGTCACCAATGATTGGTACGTTTTACAGAAAGCCTTCTCCAGACAAAGACACATTTGTGAATATTGGCGACACTATCAAGCCAGGCGATGTGCTATGCGTAGTGGAAGCTATGAAGCTATTCAACGAAATTGAATCCGAAGTTAGCGGTAAAATTGTAAAGGTATTAGTAGACGATTCTACACCAGTAGAATACGATCAGCCTTTATTTTTAGTTGACCCCTCTTAAAATACATTCATGTTTAAAAAGATATTAATAGCTAATAGAGGCGAAATTGCTCTAAGAGTCATTCGCACATGCAAAGAGATGGGCATAAAGACGGTGGCCGTATATTCTACTGCCGATGCTGAGAGTTTGCACGTTAGATTCGCCGACGAAGCCGTATGTGTAGGCCCAGGTCCATCTAGCGAATCTTACCTAAATATCCCAAACATCATTGCCGCAGCAGAAATTACCAATGCCGATGCTATTCATCCAGGCTATGGTTTCCTTTCTGAAAACGCTAAATTCTCCAAAATTTGCGGAGAAAACGGCATCAAATTTATCGGTGCTTCACCAGAAATGATTGAAGGCATGGGCGATAAAGCTGCTGCTAAAGAGACCATGAAAAAAGCGGGTGTACCTACCATACCAGGCTCGGATGGACTAATCGACGATTTTGCACATTGCAAGAAACTCGCTAAAGAAATTGGTTACCCAGTAATGCTAAAAGCTACTGCCGGTGGTGGTGGTAGAGGAATGCGACTCGTATGGAAATCCAGCGAATTAGAAAAAGCTTGGGACTCTGCCAGACAAGAGTCCGCTGCTGCATTTGGTAACGACGGTATGTATATGGAGAAATTCATTGAAGACCCGCGCCATATAGAAATACAAATTATTGGCGATAGCACAGGTAAAGCCTGTCACCTTTCTGAACGCGATTGCTCCATACAACGAAGACACCAAAAACTAGTAGAAGAAACGCCTTCTCCTTTCATGACGGATGAGCTTAGAGAAGCTATGGGTAAAGCGGCTGTACAAGCTGCCGAATCAGTAAAATATGAAGGTGCTGGAACGGTAGAATTTTTGGTAGATAAGCACCGCAACTTCTACTTCATGGAAATGAATACGCGTATTCAGGTGGAACACCCTATTACGGAAGAAGTAGTGGACTATGACCTTATTTGTGAACAAATAAAAGTGGCGGCTGGCATAAAAATAACGGGTAAAAACTACTACCCTCAGCTACACGCCATTGAGTGCCGTATTAATGCCGAAGACCCTTACAACGACTTCAGGCCTAGTCCAGGAAAGATTACAAACTTTCATGCACCAGGCGGACACGGTGTACGTATTGATACTCATGTGTATGCTAACTATAGTATACCACCTAATTACGACTCTATGATTGCTAAACTGATTACAGTGGCTCAAACAAGAGAAGAAGCTATTTCAAAAATGAGAAGAGCATTGGAAGAATTTGTAATTGAAGGCATAAAGACAACTATACCTTTCCACTTACAATTGATGAAAAACGAAGATTTCATAAACGGTAACTATACCACCAAATTTATGGAGTCTTTTGAGTTGAAATAAAATATTAAGGATTGTAAAACTAAAAAAGAGCCTCTCGAGGCTCTTTTTTTATGCTGTTGTGGCTACTTTTTTAACGCCTACCATCTGACGAATACTTTCGATGATGGCTTGCTTATCGTATTCGCATTCACGCCATAGCTCAGGCTGAGTGCCATGCTCAACGTATATGTCAGGAATGCCCAAACGCTTTACTTGTGCTTTGTAGTTATGATCCGCCATAAACTCAATGATAGCACTACCAAAACCGCCTTGAATACATCCGTCTTCTACCGTAATTACTTTATCGTGTTTCTTAAAGACTTCGTGTAGTAAGGCTTCGTCCAAAGGCTTCACAAATCGCATATCGTAATGGGCTACAGAATACGTATCTAGTTCTGAAATGGCTTCTTGAGCAAAATTCCCCACATGACCAATTGTCACTAAAGCAATTTCATTACCATCAGAAACTTTTCTTCCTTTTCCTACTGGTATTTCTTCAAAAGGCGTTTGCCAATCGACCATAACGCCTTTTCCTCTTGGGTAACGTATTGAGAATGGCCCTTTGTTAGGTAATTGTGCGGTGTACATAAGGTTTCTCAATTCTTGCTCATTCATAGGTGCAGAAACGACCATATTAGGAATACACCTAAAGTATGCCATGTCGTAAACACCATGATGAGTAGGGCCATCAGCACCTACCAAACCACCTCTATCTAAGCAAAATACTACATTCAAGTTTTGAATGGCAACGTCGTGAACTACTTGGTCATAAGCACGTTGCATAAAGGAGGAGTAAATATTACAGAAAGGCACCATTCCTTGTGTAGCTAAACCTGCCGAAAAAGTAACAGCGTGTTGCTCAGCAATACCTACATCAAAGGCTCTGTCTGGCATCTCTTTCATCATCATGCCTAAAGAGCAACCTGTAGGCATGGCTGGGGTAATACCCATTATTTTATCGTTTTCCTTAGCCAATTCAATAATGGTTTTTCCAAACACATCTTGGTATTTTGGTGGCTGAGGACTAGTAGAGGTAGATTTTATTATCTCCCCCGTATTTTTATCAAACAATCCTGGTGCATGCCATTTAGTAGGGCTTCCTTTTTCTGCCGGCTCATAGCCCTTGCCTTTTTTGGTAAGGCAATGCAAAATTTTAGGTCCGGGAATGTCTTTTAAATCATTCAATATTTTACTCAAATGCACAACATCGTGACCATCTACAGGTCCGAAATACCTGAAGTTTAATGACTCAAAGTAATTGCTTTGCTTCAATAGTGCCGACTTCATGGCATTTTCTAACTTAGCTGCAATAGCTTGGGCATTTGGCCCAAACTTACTGACTTTCCCTAAAAGATTCCAAACATCGTCTTTAACCTTATTATAAGTATGCGAAGTGGCAATATCTGTTAAGTATTCTTTTAATGCACCAACATTGGGGTCAATGGACATGCAGTTGTCATTGAGAATGACTAAAAGATTGGAGTTTTCTATTCCAGCATGATTAAGCCCTTCAAAGGCTAAACCAGCTGTCATGGAGCCGTCACCGATAACGGCTATGTGTTGTTTGTCTTTTTCGTTTTTGTAATTCGAGGCTACTGCCATCCCTAATGCTCCAGAAATAGAAGTAGAGGAATGTCCTACACCAAAAGTATCGTATTCGCTTTCCGAACGCTTCGGAAAACCACTAATTCCATTGTAAATTCTGTTGGTGTGAAAACGGTCTTTTCTTCCTGTAAGGATTTTGTGTCCGTAAGCCTGATGACCTACATCCCATACCAACTGGTCGTAAGGTGTGTTGAAAACATAGTGTAAAGCAACAGTAAGTTCAACGACACCCAAACTAGCACCGAAATGCCCTCCTTTGGTTGAGACTACATCAACAATAAATTGCCTTAAATCATCACAGACTTGAGGCAAATCGTTACTTTTAAGATTTTTTAAATCTTCAGGGAATTGGATATTATCTAATGAACTCAAACTTGATTACTTTTCTGGTACAAATATAAGAAATTTAACATCTGATAAGACAAAGATTACCTAGCTCCCTAATTTAGATACAATTTTAGTCTTTAATTTATCGGTTAACAGATACATTACTGGTACAATAACTAATGTTAGGAATGTAGCAAAAGTAAGTCCAAAAATTACTGTCCATGCCATTGGCCCCCAGAAAATAGCGTTGTCACCACCGAAGAAAATTTGCGGATTAAACTCCGTTAGCAAAGTGCTGAAATTAATATTCATTCCTGTAGCTAAGGGCAATAATCCCAAGACCGTAGTAATTGCGGTTAGCAATACAGGTCGTAGCCTTTTTTGCCCAGCCTCACGAATACTATCTATTGAGTTTTGGTAGTCTAGTTCTTCCGAATCGTCCAATCCAAGCTCTTCTTTCTTTCTTGATTTAATGAGGTCAATGTAATCGATTAATACAATAGCGTTATTTACTACAATACCTGCCAATGAAACTATACCAATTCCTGTCATAATAATAACGAAATCCATATTGAAAATGGCTAGTCCCAAGAATACACCTATGGTACTAAATAGAACCGTCATAATAATGATGACTGGCTTAAATACGGAGTTGAATTGGGATACTAATATCAAGGTAATTAAAGCCACAGCAATCAGTAATGCTTTTGATAAAAAGTCTTGTGTTTGAGCTTGTTCTTGCTGCTTACCAGTGAATTGTAAATCGCAATTTTCTGGCATAGGATAATCGGCTAATAGCTTTTTTAATTGATCATTAATAGCGTTTTCGTTATACCCTTCTATCACATTTGAGTAAAGGGTTACCTGCCTTTTCATGTCTTTTCTATTTACCGATCCGAAGGTGTTGTTGTATGAATAATTAGCAACCGATGAGATAGGTATTTGCATAATCCTTCCATTGGACTGACTTCTAAAGGTAATGCTCTGATTCATCAATGAAGAGACATTATAGCGGTACTTATCTGCTAGTTTTAGGGTGATAGGATACTCGTCTTCACCGTCCTTAAATTTAGAGACTTCTTTACCAAATAAGGCTGTTCGAATAGTAGAGCCAACTTGAGAGGTAGATACTCCTAATCGACGTGCCATATCTCTGTCTATCTGTACAAGCATCTCGGCTTTACTCAACTCTAAGTCAACTTTTAATCCTTCTATTCCAGGTATTTTCTCTTTCTCTATTTTTTGCTGAATGTCCTCGGCTAAAAAGAGTAAGTCTTCGAAATTCTCACCTGTAATTTCCATATTAATAGGACGTCCCATTGGTGGTCCATCTCTGTTTTTATCCACGCTAATTTCAACGCCTGGCAATACCTTAATTGAGGATGAAAGCTCTTTCATCACATCGCCAGTAGCGATACCGTCTCTGTATTTGAACTCTACAAAGTTAATCGTTATACGTGCCTTGTGCGGAGTGTTTCCTGAACCACCACCCATTTCATTAGGGTCGGAAGTTCCTGCACCAACGTTAGTTAATACGGAAGAAACTATATGCTCGTAAGGGCTTAAGATATCTATGATGTCTTGCTCCACAATTCGAGCAATGGAGTCCGTAGCTATTACATCAGTAGCCTCGGGCATTTCCAAAAAGACGTTGATGTACTTAGGCTCGTTAACAGGGAAAAACTCCACATTTGGCTTCATCAATGCAAAGAACATTATAGAGAAAATCAATAGTCCAAACGTTCCTGCCAAAAGTTTCAACGGACGTCTTCCATCCAATGCCCAGTTTAATATTTTGGAATATCTTTCTTCCAAGCGCACTAGTAAAGTATCTTGAAACCAATATGACCATGGGGTGAGGTATAAGCTGTTTAGCAAGTTCAACAAGCCATATATCAAGGCTAGTGAGCCTAACATACGTGCTCCCAATAGGTAAAAGACTATTGAAATAACGGCTGCATAAATAGTGGTCTTCTTAAGCTTTGGTTTATTGCCTTCTTTTCGATTGTCTTTTTGCATAAATCGTGATGCAAAAACAGGGTTGATAACTAATGCCACAAATAATGACGAGCCTAATACAATGATTAATGTCATTGGAATATAACCCATAAATTCGCCCATCAAATCGTCCCAAAATAAGAGTGGGAAAAAGGCTGCCAGAGTAGTTAGTGTTGAAGAAATAATAGGAACGGCTATTTCGCCTACCCCTTGTTTTGCTGCTTCGAAATTACTCAAGCCTTCTTTCTTGTAAATACGATCAATGTTTTCAATCACCACAATAGCATTGTCCACCAACATCCCGAGTGCTAAAATAAGTGCAAAAAGGACTACCATGTTCATAGTAGTTCCCATACCTCCAAAGACTACAAAGCTGATAAACATGGATAAAGGAATGGCCATTCCTACGAATAGTGCATTTCGTAAACCAAGAAAGAACAAGAGAACAAGCACCACTAAAATTACTCCAAAAATGATGCTGTTCTCCAAGTTACTTAATTGATCTCTAGTTTGTTCAGACTGGTCGTTTGTAATGGATATTGTTAAGTTTTGAGGAAGTATATTAGTCGATTTTGCAGTGGCTAAAAGCGACATTATTTTACTCGTTGCTTCTAATAGGTTTTCACCACTTTTCTTTACAACATTTAGGGATACTACTGGCTGGGTGTCCAAACGTGCAAAACTTTCTCTTTCTTCATAGCCATCCGTTACTGTGGCGATATCTTTTAGGTAAACTATATTTCCCTTTTCGTGCTTTACAATGATATTTCCAATCTCTTCGGCTGATTTAAATTCGGCCGATGTTCTTACCATTCTTCTAGTATTTCCAATCAGCACATTTCCTCCCGCAATAGAGGTGTTTTCATAGGCAATTGCACTTTCTATATCCGAAAAACTAACTTGACTACTCTCCATAAGGTAAAGGTCAGCCTCAACACGAATTTCTTTGTCTAATAAACCTGTGATTTCAACTTTAGATATTTCGGTGAAAGACTCTATCTCATCTTGTAGGTACTCGGCATGGATTTTTAATTCGTCCAAACTAAAGTCCCCTGAAAGGTTAATGTTCAAAATGGGGAATTCAGAGAAATCAATGTCCATAACCATTGGATCCATATCTAAATCTCTTGGAAGGTCACTTTTGGCTTTATCAACAGCATCCTTTACGTCTTGAAGGGCTACTTTGAGCTCAATGTCTGTGTTAAATTCTACAATCACAGAGGAGTTGTCCTGAATAGATGAGGAAGTGAGTTTTTTCAAGCCTTTTACAGATTTGATTTCTTTCTCTAAAGGTCTTGTTATCAGGTTTTCTATGTCTGCAGGTGAGTTTCCAGGATAAACCGTTTGCACCATAATTGTTGGCATAACAATATCAGGATACAAAGATTTTGGCATGGATTTGTACGAAAATATACCAAAGAGTGTCAGCAATGCTGTTAGAATGAAAACGGTTGTTTTATTCTTCAGTGATAAATTCGTGATTTTGAAACTTCGATTACTCATTTATCTAGTTTTTTATTTCAATAATACTTCCGTTTGATACCTCATCGAAACCTACTGTAATGACTTTTTGACCAAACTCTAAACCTGCTTTTACGTGTGTTTCTGCTCCTTGTGAAAGGCCTACTTCAACATATGTTTTGATGGCCTTATTGCCTTCGGCAACAAATACAAATGAGCCTCTCATATCTTTCTTTATCGCTGAAGATGGCAATACGATGGTATTGTCAGCACTGAAATCTTTAATCTGTAAAGATGCTACTGCGTTTGGTTTAATATTGCCAGATGTATTTCTAAGGTTAATTTTCAACTTAAATGTTCTATTTTCTGGGTTTATAACCTGACCGACAAAGCTTACTGGAGCTTCCATATCAATACCTAAAGAGTTGAAAGATATTTTTACCATATCGCCTTTCTTCAAAATGGAAGAGTATCGCTCGGCTACATCAACTTCTATTTGTAATCTTTTGGAATTTACTACTCTAAAAGCTGGTCTTCCTGGCGAGGTGAATTCACCCTCATTGATAACGATTTCGTCAAGCCTACCACTAACTGGTGCAACTATTTCGTATTTGTCTAATTGTGCTTCTGAGGCAGCCAGTTTTTTACCTAATGAGGCGTATTGATTTTTGGCTTGTAAAAATTGAATTTCAGAGCCTATCCCTTGCTTCCAAAGGTTATCTTGTCTTTCGAAAGTTGTTTTGGCTAATTCGACAGACTGTCTTAAGTCTTCCACTTGATTCATCATCACACTTGCATCTAGCTGAATGATGGCTTGATCTTTGGAAACCCAACTGCCTTCTTCTACCAATCTTCGAACCACAGTAGCGCCTACTTCGGAGCTCACAACAACGTTTGCTCTTGAAGTTACTGTTCCCGGCTGATTGATGTAGTGTGCAAATGAACGAGAGCTTAACTCTTGTACATTTACAGCTATTCCATCTTTAACTAAAGTGTCGGCTAACGCTATCTCTTTTTCTAGTGTTAGAATTTGTGTTTTTATCTCCCCTAATTGTTCCTTCAAGGTCTTTAGAGAGGCTTTCTTTTGGTCAAGTTCGCTGACCTTTTCTCCACAGCCAACAAAGGCAATGAGGGATGCTAGTATTAAAATGTGTGTTGTTTTCATTAGTTTCCTACTGATCGGTTATAATTAGTTTTTGCTATTAGTAAATTGTAAATCGACTGTGCATTATTAGCTTGTGCTTGACTGTAGTCTGCACCTGCTTGTGATAATTCTGAACTACTCACTAAACCTTCTTTATATTTAAGTAATGTTTTGTGGTAAATCTTTTTGCTAAGCTCTAAATTGTTAGCGGTTTGCTCCTGTGAATTAAAGGCTGTAATGTAATTAGACAAAGCCATTTCATACGCCAACTGCAAAGACTCTGACGTCTGTGACTGATTGTTTCTAGCTTTTTCATAATTAATCTGAGCTTGTTGAATTCTTGAAACTCTGGCAAGACCATCGAATAATGTCATATTAGCTTTTATGCCAATAACGTTAGAGGGGTACCATTTGCCTTCGTCAAAAAAGTCAAACTCATTTCTATATGCGTTTTTGCTGTAAGATGCAAAGGCTGTTATGGATGGCAATAACTGGGACTGAAAGCGTCTTAAGTCAAGCTTCATCAATTGCGTTTGGGTCTGAGCTAATTGGTATTCTTTTCTATTCTCAATTGAGGGTTCTTTCAATTGAATAATCTGATTGTCAGACAATAAATTATTTAGACTGTCGGTTAAAATAATTTCCTCATCGAGTGGCAACCCTAGAATTAATTTTAGGTATAAATATGCCACATCAGTCATGCGGTCCATATTTTCTGATTGAATTTTCATATTTGATAAGGTTAGTGCCATCCTATCAACGTCAAGGTCTTCTACCAATCCTAGCTCGTACATAGTGCTTACCTCATCCAAAATATCTTGATGAATATCTGCAATCAATTTTAGAAAGGCTTTGCGTTCTTCAGCTACCAAAACATTATAGTAAGCTGCCGCAATGCTATCTTGAATTTGTTGTTCTGTAAGCTCCAAAGATTGAATGGATAAACTCTTATAAATAGAAGATGCTTTTAGTCCCACTATATAAGAGCCATCAAAGACAAGCTGAGAGGCTGAAAGTGTTGAAGTAGAATTGTATTCCGTTCCAAATTGCAGTTCAGTAAATTCATCGGCTGAAGCTGATGGCGCAAACATATTGGCAGGAACAACCGTCGTTGGTATTTCCAAAAACTGTTGCATGTTGACTTCTCCATTAATTTTTGGCAAGCCAATTGCCACTGTTTCCATCACTTTTTTCTTTGCTAACTTAACGTCTAACCTGGCGTTTTTCACCTCTGTGTTATTCGTCAAACCTAACTGCTGAGCATCATTTACAGAAAGCCGTTGTTGAGCGTTGGTCGTAAATACAACTAAAAATGCAAGTATTAATAGCTTATAGTTCATTGATTTTCTTTTCTAAATATTTGATTCCTTTTGGAGTTGCTATTCCCCTGATGTGATATATTCTATTTTCTTTTAATAAGTCTTTAAAATTGTAAACGGTCAGCGGAAAAATTTCATCATTAACTAGTGTATCTGTTCTACTAATCACAAACTTGGTAATAATATCCACGTCCAATTCGCTTCTGTATAATTCTTGCTGAATACCGCTAATAAGGTTGTTCTTCATAATATTAAACAACACTTTTTGCTTTAGCTCCTCAAGCAAATTCCAAGTATTAGGGTAATACCTTTTGAGCTCACCTAATAAATAAGGGTTTGTTTTCTTCATCATTAAAGAAACACTTTCATCAATAGCAAAAAGCTCATCAATAGCGTTGTGAGGCTGTGAGAAAGAGTTATTTATCATTTCTTCAAACATCTGGTTGTGCCTCTGAAAGCAATGGTGTATCAAATCTTGCTTATTGTCAAAATGGATATATAGTGTCTTCTTGGAAATACCCAAGTTTGATGCTACTTCATCCATATTAACTTGCTTCACTCCTTTTTTTAGAAAAAGTATCAGTGATTGGTGTATTATGTTTTCTTTAACGTCCATTTTCGGGGTGCAAATATACGCATAAATAAACTTTGGAAACGTTTTTAACAGCTTTTTGTTTCCAAAGTTTAATTGTCTGATTAAAATGCTCTGAAAGTTTCAGGATTTAATATCTTTGTTGCAAGAACATATATGATGAAACATACCAAAGTAAAGACGCTATTACAAGGTGAAAGCCTTAACGAAACAGTTTGTGTAAAAGGCTGGGTGAGAACTAAACGAGGAAGTAAAAACGTATCCTTTATTGCTATAAATGATGGTTCTACAATAAATAATATTCAAGCTGTTGCTGAAAGTGAATCTTTCGACGAGGAGCTAATCAAACAAATTACAACAGGTGCTTGCCTGCGTATTGTGGGCGCTTTGGTCGAATCCCAAGGGAGTGGTCAAAAGGTAGAAATTACGGCTCAAGAAATTGAGGTGCTTGGTGAGGCTGACGCTGACATCTATCCTCTTCAGCCTAAAAAGCATAGTCTGGAATTTCTGAGAGATAAAGCCCACTTGCGTTTCCGTACAAATACCTTTAGTGCAGTCTTTAGAGTAAGGCATGCTTTATCGTTTGCCATTCATAAATTTTTCAATGACAAAGGCTTTGTTAATCTTCATACGCCCATAATAACAGGTGCCGATGCTGAGGGTGCTGGAGAAATGTTTCAAGTCAGCAGTTTAGACTGGAACAATTTGCCTAAAGATGAAGACGGTAATGTGGATGAAACGCAAGACTTCTTTGGTAAAAAAACAAACCTAACCGTTTCTGGACAGCTAGAAGCAGAGTTGGGAGCATTGGCTTTGGGGCAAGTCTATACTTTTGGGCCTACATTCAGGGCTGAAAACTCCAATACTTCCAGACACTTATCTGAGTTTTGGATGATTGAGCCTGAAGTGGCTTTCAATGACCTAAACGACAATATGGATTTGGCTGAAGATTTTCTAAAGTATTGCATTAAGTACGTTTTGGAGCACTGCAAGGATGATATCGCTTTCCTTGACAAACGCTTAACTGATGAAGAAAAAAATCTGCCTAAAGAGCAAAAATCAGAAATGAGTCTTATCGAACGTCTCAACTTCGTTGCGGAAAATGAGTTTGAAAGACTGACCTACACAGAAGCTATAAACATCCTGAGAAACTCTAAACCTAACAAGAAAAAGAAATTTCAATACCTCATCGAAGGCTTTGGTGCTGACCTTCAGTCAGAACACGAACGCTATTTGGTAGAAAAGAAATTCAAAAAACCAGTCATTCTTACTGACTACCCCAAGAACATAAAAGCCTTTTACATGCGTATGAATGAAGATGGTGAAACCGTTCGTGCTATGGACATTCTTTTTCCTGGAATAGGTGAAATTGTTGGAGGTTCGCAAAGAGAAGAGCGTATGGATATTCTCAAAAGTAGAATGGAAGAAATGGATGTTGACCAAGAAGAATTATGGTGGTATCTTGAAACACGACAGTTTGGAACCTGCCCACACAGTGGGTTTGGCTTAGGCTTCGAGAGGTTAATAATGTTTGTAACTGGCATGAAAAATGTTAGAGATGTTATACCTTTCCCACGATACCCTCAAAATGCGGAATTTTAATTAATGCAAAAACAAAGACTAAAACAGGAAATAGGACTCAAGCTCAGTCCTCAACAAATACAATTTCTTGGTTTGTTGCAAATTCCTTTACTGTCTTTGGAAAAACGTATTGAAGAAGAATTAGAAAGCAATCCCGCTTTAGAAGAACAATCAGAAGGAGATAAAAGCTCGGAAAACGGCGAACAAAATTGGGAAAAGAACAGTTCTAAAAACTCCCATAAAGAAGAAACGAACAGAGAGTTTACACATCAAAGGGAATTAAGTCTTCAAGAATTTTTACTAGAGCAACTTCCTATGCTAAACCTCAACAATTTTGAATACTCTATCTCAGAATTTATAGTAGGCTGTTTGGATGATAATGGATTTTTAAGTCGTTCTCTACTGTCTATTACCGATGATTTGCTGTTCAAAATGAATTTGGAAGTCAGTGAATATGACCTCGTCCCCATTTTAAAAAGCATTCAAACCTTAGAGCCTATTGGTGTAGGGGCTAGGCACTTGCAAGAGTGCTTACTCATTCAGTTAGAAAATAAAGAGCCTAGTCCGTCTATTACTGATGCAATTCTACTTCTTTCTAAACACTATTCTGCTTTTAGCAATAAGAATTATGAAAAGCTAATGCGCGAATTGAAACTCAGCGAAGACGAACTAAAAGCAGCTTACAAAGAAATTGAAATGCTTAACCCTAAGCCAGGAGCGAGCTTCTCAAATCAAGTAGAAGGAAATAATTATATCACTCCAGACTTTAGTTTAGAAATACAAAACGATGAACTACAGGTAGTCATCAACAACAGTAAAGTAAAGCGACTTAAGAGCAGTGAGTACTATAAAAATATGCTGAAAAACCTTGAAGACACTAAAGGAGATAAAGAAGCTATTTCATTTTTAAAGGATAAAATCGAGGGTGCTAATTGGTTTGCAAATGCTCTCATTCAACGCGAACAAACGCTGCTGAATACTATGAACTGTATCGTTAAACTACAAATGGACTACTTCAAGACTGGTGATGAGCGTACACTCAAGCCAATGAAATTAATGGACATTGCAGAACAAATTGATTTAGACGTTTCTACCATTTCTAGAGTAACAAACAGTAAATACATGGAAACACCCTACGGAACATTTTTACTAAAAGATTTTTTCTCAGACGCCTACAGCAAAGAAGATGGGACTACTATATCAAATAAGGTGGTAAAAAGTCATTTGAAAGAAATTATAGAAATTGAAGATAAAAAGAAGCCTTATTCTGACGAGGAGCTTTCAGAAAAACTTGGCGAGAAAGGCTATCATATAGCTCGAAGAACCGTTGCTAAATACCGTGAGCAACTCGATTTTCCAGTTGCTAGGCTAAGACGAACGCTATGATGAAATTCGCCCAGTTTATTTCCGTTTTGGCACATCCATTATTTATGCCTTCCTATGCTTTTAGTTTACTGATGTATACCAATCCTTATATCAATATGATGATAAGCGATTCTACTAAAAATGTGGTGATTATAATTCTCTCACTATTTACTATTGTACTACCCATACTTACCGCTATCATCCTCAAACAATTGAGGGTAATTGATAGTATTTATATGAAGACAACTGAAGAACGTAAATGGCCATTTGTATTTACGCTGGTCTGGTATTACATGGCTTTTCAATTGCTTGCTAAATTATATATTCCTCAGAGCTTCTTATTGTTAATGTTGGGCGCAATCAGTGCTATTGGACTGTCATTAATCATTACGTTGAGATGGAAAGTGAGTATTCATATGCTGGGTATTGGCGGTCTTATCGGTGCTATAATTGGCATTTCTCATCGCTTTCAGTTTGATCATTCCAACTTAATTATGCTACTGCTCATTTTTGCTGGTCTCATTGGCTTTGCTCGTCTTAAAACACATTCGCATAATTACCGTCAGGTATACGTCGGCTTTTTACTAGGGTTTTTGGTTGAGTGGATTAGTGTGCTTTACTTTTAGCAAAACTTTATTAAATTTGTAGTAACTCTAAAAAACTACAAATCATGAAAAAATTATTACTTGGGCTATGCCTATTTCTTTTATCATTTTCTATTATTGCTCAAACCGAATTGTGTACAGACACTACGGCACTCTACGTCTTTCAACACAATAATAAAAATTATGCCATTGTAAAAGATGCAAAAAGCTGGACTGATGCCATAGCTTGTGCATACCAACTCGGCGGTATATTAGCAATAATTGACAACCAAGAAGAACAAGATGCCATTTGGGCTGAAATACCAAATGCAAATATTACCAACTCAAATACATCTGCCCCAGATGGTGGGCAAGCATCTTACCTTTGGATAGGTGGTAGCGATATGGGTGAAGAAGGAAAATGGGAGTGGATAGGTGAAAGTGGTGAAGCTACTCAATTTTGGCAAGGGACTAACTCTGGAAGTGCAGTGGGCGATTTATACAATAATTGGGGCAGTAGTTCCTTTGCAGGAGAACCAGATAATTACTTAGGTAATCAAAATGCCTTAGGATTTGCATTAACAGACTGGCCATATGGAAGTGCTGGACAATGGAACGATTTAAATGCTGAAAATCTATTATACTTCATAATAGAGGCAGAAATCGATACTTCCTCTGGAAACGGTGGCGGTGACGGCGGTGATGGTGGTGATGGTGGTGATGGTGGCGATGGGTGGCGGCTCTGATACTACAGTAGCTGTTACTAATTATAACATTCAATCCTCATTGATTTATCCTAACCCTAGCTCATCTTACTTTAAAATTATACGTGATGATATCAAAGAAATAACAATTATCAACGCTTTAGGGCAAGAGGTTTATCGTAATCTAGCACATTCTAGAACAGTAAATATAAGCCATCTTAGAGAGGGTATATATTTTGTAAAAATGACTGCTAATGAAAATCGGCTTCTGATTAATACATTGAAAGTCGTTAGGTAAATTTACATAAAGGGCTGAGTTTACTCAGTCCTTTTCTTTTTCCTTATAATCGTAATGGTACTGTTGCTCTTCTTCAGCTTCTTCTAGCAGTTCGTCAATTTCATATTGGTAAATCTGTTTTGGAGGTCCATTTTCTTTAAACCAGTACGCCAATATTAGACCTGCAAATCCACCTGACAAATGTCCTTCCCAAGATATGTGATCTTGCATAGGAAAGACACCCCAAATCATACCTCCATATAAGAAAACAACAAACATTGAAATAGCCATTAAGCGAGTGTGTTTTCGTATGAAGCCACTAAAAAATAAAAAAGAGGCTAGTGCATAAACTAATCCACTTGCTCCAATGTGAAAGCTTGGTCGACCAATAGCCCACAACCAAATACCACTCATAAGCCAAGACCATAGAAAGACTTCATTGGCAATACTTCTGTAAAAATACGCTAGGGTAGAAATCAGCACAAAAAGTGGCACGGCATTGTTGGTCAAATGCTTCCAATCACCATGTATTAGTGGTGAGAGTAAAATACCTTTTAAACCTTCAAAAGTTCTTGGTAATACGCCATGCTTTACAAAACGTATCTCCCAATAAAATTCCAAGTACTCTATTAAAGCAAGTAATAGAATGAATAAAGCCGGAAAAATAAAATGTTGAAGGTTGAGCTTAGTTTTCATCTTAAAAATCGTAATCAAATCCAACTCCTAAGATATACAATTGTGGGCTATTACTGTTAATGGCTTGTTGTAACCTGTAATACAAAGAGAAGTTTATATCTTTAGAAAGAGGGTAAGAGGCTCCCAAAGTATAACGCCACTTATTAAGCGACTGCTTTCGGTAAAACACCTCAAATGCAGTGAATGGCTCAAGGGGTGTTTTGCGTACATTGTAAGTTGCAGAAACTTTATCTCTAAGAGTAGAAACTTCAGATTGCAATTGATATCTCAATCGGTTTTTAAACTCCCAACGCTTGTGTTTTTTACGGTAGTTTAAATCCGCAAACAAGCGGTGCTTAACCTCCATTTGCATAGCGTAATCAAAGTCGTTGATATAACGGTAACCGACAGCAGCTGACCAGGGTTTATTGATTTTATACCGTATGGATAGATTAGAAAAAAGGGCATCGGATAATGCTGCATTTTCTCTTAGCCTATACCCTTGGTCAAAGAAAAGTTTGACGGTTTTATTTAGCGAATGGGAAACTCCAACCTTAGTCCATAATTGAAAGTCTTGCTCTTGGGCTAACAAGAGAAAAGGGGAAAATAAAAGAAGTATTAAACTACTTTTGTTCATCATCAAAAAAGAAGATTCTCAACTGAGCGGTATCCCTAAGAAAGTCTATACTCTTTACTTCTACACGAGTAATATTTAAGCCTGTTCTTAACTTTAAATCTTCCAACAACTCTTGTCGCTTTTCAGGTAAAATTAGCTCTATTTTTTCAAAAGTTATATTCTTTCGAGATTCGTGTTTGAGCAACCAAATTTTTTCAAGACCATAGGTTAAAGCAATGAAAATAAGATTGGTAAATACTACCTCAGCATGACTGATTTTTTTGTTTACTAGTGCGTTCATCACGGAAATACCTATGATGATAAACAGATAGGTCATTTCCTTAATAGGAATAGGATCTGTACGGTATCTGATTATCCCAAAGATGGCAAATAATCCTAGAGCAAACCCTAATTCTAACTTTACATTTTCTAGCAAGAAACAAAGGAAGAAGACCGTTACGCTAATCAGTAAGTATGTAAATAAGTAGTCCTTATTCTTTGTAGCTGGATAATACAAATAGCGGACAATATATCCCACTATCAAAAAGTTAAATATTGAACGAGCAAGCAGCTCAATAAAATCTTTTTGGTCAAATAGGTCAGTTCCAAAAAGCTCTATGTCTGAAATCAATAATAGTAAACTATGCATCATGTTGAAGTTTGTTAATTTTTAAAAACTTGGGTTTAAAGTTATTGTTTTTTAATAAAGGGTAAAGGCTGGCAGTAGCCATGCAGTATTTGCTAATTCTAAAAGGCCTTACCATATTCTTTTTTATAATTCGCATAAAGGCCGAAGCGTAATTAATCTTTTCTTGCTTTACCTCTGCAATTACCATATTCTCTAATTCAGATGTTTTGTTATCGCCTTCAAAATTAATGTTTACATCGATCGTCAAGCGTTCTTTCATCTTTTTGTTGACTAGAGTAATGCGGTTAAATTTATTCCAATGTTTTGGAACAAGTTCTTTCTCCTTCCCAATTACTGAAGTGATAAAGGCATTGGCATTCGTATCAATTTCATTGGGGATTTTATCGACTTTTATTCGCTTTTTTATTGTTTTCCCCTTATTGGTTTTGTGCTTTATTTCTAAGAAACATAGACCCGAATCTATGTATTCTCTATACCTTACTTTGTTGCGGTTTGTTTTGCCGTTGTGGTGTTCAAAATAAAACTCAAAATCATCGGTATCATAATACAAAGAACGGTAAGCACTCATTCGCTTATTATTTATATCCAGAACGTAATAATGTTCTCTAATTTCGTTGAGTACTTTGCCTAACAATTCCAATTCAAAAACAAATTTGGTGTCTGTTCTGTTCATTAACTGCACCGAATCCATTTGCTCCAAAGATATGGGCTCAAAAGAGTCTAATATGTTGTTAATTGACTGCAATATTATAAATGGATATATCACCTAAATTATATACGGAATTGTTATCCGTAATTTCTATTTCAACAATATGTGGAAAATCTCCATTAATGCAGTTTGGATGCCAAATAGTAGATGCCAATTCTTGAGCATACGTTGAGTTTGTCTGGCTTAAAGCCGCTAATCCACTTGTATCCGCTTCACATTCTGAATATACAAATACGGTATACTTTCCTTTTCTTAAATTCTCAAAACTAAAGCTTCCGTCCCAAGAGGTATTGTAGGAATCGTCGTAAAGATTATCCTCATCGCCATACACAATATAAACCTCTTCGTCTGCAGTAGCATAGCTTGAGATGGTGTCAATACTTTGGTTCCCGCCAGGCACATCAAAATGCCTCAGGTCGTATGTTATAATTTTTCCTGCAATGGAAGATGTCCCTCCTTCTCCTGCCTCTTTTTGGCACGAAAATAAGACACTAACTCCTGCTAGAATAAGTAGTATTTTTTTCATTTTATTGTACACTGATTTTACGGACTTCGTCATCTATTCTTAAAATATAAACGCCTTTATTCCAATTACTAACATCAATATCAACGCCATTTCTTATGTTTTTATTGAGGTATTGCTTTTTACCTAATACATCGTAGGCTTCAATCTGATTTGCAAAAGGAACAACAATATGAAGAAAATAATTGGAAGGGTTAGGGTATACCAACACATCGGAATTGTGTGAGTGGTTAGAAATGGCCGTTCCTGATCCATTATTGGCATTGTGTGTGTGGTTTTGTACAACAAAAGCACCGCTTCCGTTTGGCACTCTAGCATAGCCTAAATCTGACGGCAACTCCCCATAGAACAAGGCATCAATTATAAAGTTATTTGATGTGGACAAAAACAACTCTTCACCATCAGCAGACAATCTAAAGTTGGTGTGCAATCCACTTGTTGCATCAAGATCATTATCCAGCCATACAATCAAGTATTCGTTTGGAGCAATACTCACATCTGGAAATGTCCATTTATCCAATACATTTTCATTATCAGATAAGTGATAGCCTAAGAGATTAATGCTCGTATTTCCTCTATTGTATAATTCTACCCAATCGTCATATTCAGAAACTCCTGAAGATATATCTTCAACGGCCGAGGTATTAGATGCCATAAATTCATTAATCACTAAATCGCCCACAACTGGCAAGAAATGATATTCGTGTTCTGCACGTTCTGGGGAAAATATTCCAGCATCATTATTTTCGGCATAAATATAATATTGAACATCTAATGCTTCAACCTCTATTGAAACGCCATATACTCCATCATTAGCTTGTCCATCATTGTGATTGCCATCGTCAAACATTTCGAGCTTTGTAAATACTTCGTATGGTCTAAACCTATACCCAAATACAACTGATTCAGCATTTTCAACCTGAACACTAATATTTGCTTCAGAGTATATATTAACTACCAAAGGTGTAGTACTAACAGTACTAATTGTGGGAGGAATAGCAGTAAATTCAGCCTGAGATTCTAAGTATTCAACACGGCTTTCCATTAAAGAACTTAGTCCAAACTTATTGCCTCCCCCTGGTCCTCCATCAATAGTGACATCGTCATTAAGATTAGCAATAAAGTCAGAATAGCTATAGATTGCGTTTGGATCAGTTTGAACACTACTCTTGATTAAATTTTGCAATTCTACACCCCTTTCGGAATACCATCCATTGGCAAAGTTTTCATTGATAATAGTACGCATATGGGCAATATACATTCGCTTATATGTTGGATTAGAATATATTAAATCCAACAAGGGCCAGCCTTCTTCATCTTCTCTTAGTAAAGGGTCTAATTGAGTAATATCTACTGGTCCACCCATGCCTGGTCCTTGATTTACCATTGCAAAACCACCAAAGGATTCATTTAAATCCCACACTACAGAGTTCATTCGGTTGTTATCGTCTTTGATAAGGTAATAGTTCTGTCGAAAAGGCCCCAGATAGCTGTCTAAATTGACCAAGGTATTATTAAATGCAGACATCCAAATTGCACGGTCAATGTCAAGAAATTGCTCAATGTTTTGAGGGTTATTATTTATAGCATTAGTTAAGTCAATAATATCTTGCCAGCCGAAGTCTGATTTCAATTCATAATAGTCGTAGTAAGAGGCAAAATCTGTGCCTAAATAATCTAGTGATGAGCCTCCATTAAATGTACTGACAGGATTACATTTAAAGCGGCTATTATCATTATCAGCATATAAATGTCTTCTTTGAAAATCGGAATTAACGGATTCTGAACTGCTGTACAGCCCGTGATAATTTCCATTGATAGAAACTCTAGCAAAATTAGATCGAGGTGCTTGCATGTACTTTCTAGCAATCTCATATGACAATACTTCTCTTAGAAAGGAAGGGTCTTTATCTCCACTAGAAAGCTTGAGTGTTTGAAAACCTCTATAATCTTGATTGTCGTTAAATTCATCTAACGATATATTTAGAGGGTTTTTATCGTTGTTCTCAGAAAAAGTGCTGTTTCCTTTATACTTAACGCCAACGCTATCTTTCATAGAACCATTGATCACTACAGAATCTGCCATGAGGTAAGTTTCCGAATCATAATTACTTATCATCACCTCATTCCAATTAGGAATGGGAAAATAAATATCTATTGTTGTGATGTTATCCGTTTGGTAAAGCTCCTGACCATAAGAAAGGCTAAAAGACAATACAGTTAAAAGTAGGGCCCGAATACTGTTCATTAGTTAAATTAAGGTTCTCAAGTTATTCTAGCAAACTTAATCATTTTTTAACAATATTACTTTGTAAGAAGAGTCGGTTCTTACAGCTTTAAGACAAAAACTAAAATGTAATTGTTGACAGTAAACTTTCTTTCTGGTTTAGTAATTGCTCAAGAGAGAAAAAGGTTTCAGTCCTATTAATCCCTTCTATTTTGTGAATTTTACTAATGATTTGACGAGCATCATTGGAGTCAATGGCACGGATTTTACAAAATAAACTTGATTTACCAGTGGTAAAATCCATACCGGTAATATTATCAATCTTCAAAAGCTCTTTTAGAGCCTCATCGTATTTTGAAGCTTTATCCAAATACACTCCCATATAGCAGGTGTAGTTAAAACCAAGCTTGTCATAGTCAATAGTAATGGTAAAGTTTTTAATGATGCCTAGTTTCTGTAATCGTTTAATCCTTACATGAATAGTAGTATTGGAAACTTTTAGAATATTAGAAATTTCTGAAAATGAAATTTTTGAATTTCGAGACAATAATTTGAGTATTTCTAAATCTAATTTGTCTATTAAATTTGACTTTGACATCGTATTATGGTTTTAAATTTAAATATAAACGCTTAAAAAGACACATTAAAAAACATTTTTGACTTTTTTAGCGCCACAAAAAAGTTCATTTGACTTTTTTATGCATTTTATAGTTTATATTTAATGTTTATAGATGCAAATATATGTAAATTTGTACAGTTAGTTAGTAAGTGTGATATGAAAAAAATAACAGTTCATAATTTATATTCGGTTTCAGAATACTTTTTAGATTCTAAAAACCATATTACCGAAGTCAAATACTTGACCAATAATAGACGAAAGGATTATACATACGACAAAAACGATCCCGTTTATCACTCGTTGATTAATCTCTTTCACAGTTATGATTTGACGTCTGAGCCGACCACCAAACCAAGAACGATTAATGAGTATCGTCAAAATAAAGACATCTGTTACTCATTGAATTAAAAGTGGATACTGAAAAATAATTATCGAAATCATGTTTTTTCATAATAGGCGTACATTTTTCATCATCCTTTCACTAGTTATGCTAGTGTTATTATTTTTTTCAAATCATCAAACATCACCCACGCAGTTAGTCGACATTAATAGTGCCGACACTGCTTGGATGATTGTTGCCAGTGCTCTAGTTCTTCTGATGACGCCTGGCTTAGCCTTCTTCTACGGAGGAATGGTCAATAAAAAGAATGTCATTTCAACCATGTTACAAAGCTTTATCGCTTTGGGTATAATTTCTTTAATATGGGTATTATTTGGTTTCTCCTTAGCATTTGGAGATTCTGTAAATGGATGGGGTATTATTGGAAATCCTCTTCAGCATCTGTGTCTAGATAATTTGGATTCTAAAAACAGCAATATCCCTTACTTATTATTTGCTTTATTTCAGTTAAAATTTGCCATTATAACACCTGCAATCATAACAGGTAGCTTTGCCGAAAGAATTCGATTTAGAAGCTACTTATTGTTCATGATTCTGTTTTGTGTCTTCATATACAGCCCTATTGCTCATACAACTTGGTCTCCTGAGGGTGTTTTCGCCAACTTCGGAGATGTTATTGGCATAAAAGGCTATGAGGGCTTACACGTTTTAGATTTTGCCGGCGGAACTGTTGTTCATATGTCCGCAGGTTTAGCAGCACTAGCTGGTGCTCTTTACCTTGGCAAAAGAAAAGTAGAAAACACCGACCCAGCTAATATCCCTTTTATTATTTTAGGAACAGGGCTTTTATGGTTTGGGTGGTTCGGATTTAACGCAGGCTCAGCACTTGCGGCAAACTATGATGCTGTAGTAGCATTTGCCAACACAAATATCGCCTCAGCAAGCTCCATGATAACTTGGGTACTTTTCGATAGATTTTTAAATAAAAAAATATCGGCTGTTGGAGCTTGCATAGGCGCTATTGTTGGTTTGGTTGCAATTACTCCTGCTGCAGGATTTGTGAGTATTCCACATTCTATTTTAATTGGCTTTATCACTGCTTTGGTGTGTAACCTAGCTATGATAAAAATCAAAAAGTCGAATAGAATTGATGACACTTTAGATGTGTTCGCTAGTCATGGTATTGGGGGGATTTGTGGAATGATTCTTACTGCAGTTTTTGCCAAAGACGTTGGCTTAGTATATGGCGAAGTAAATACATTTATACTTCACTTAATAGCTTGTGTAATTGTTATTTTATTCGCTTTCTTTGGCTCTCTGCTTTTATATAAAATTGTTGACATTATTTTGCCAATGCGTGTCAGACAAGACCAAGAGGAAAGAGGTCTTGATCTTTCACAACATGGTGAGGAAATAGTATAATATCATTTATTGTACGGTGATGAAATTGGCAAACATGCCCTCTTGTCTCGAGGGTGTAGAATTAACGGATAAACACTTTTGTGCTAACGTCTACTTATAGGTTCGAGTCCTTTCCGTACAGCTTTTACAAAACCCTTCTGCTCTTTGAGTAGAAGGGTTTTTATTTAATACCAGTAAGGTTCACAAACTGAATAAATCATAATTAATAGCTTATATAGAGTTATGTTGATTAATTGCCATTCCACATACTTACTCATAAAAAAAGCTCCGAGCAAATACTCGGAGCTTTTAAAAAGTCAAATCTAAATCTTATTGAAGCACTATCTTTTGGTTGATGCTTCCGTTTAGTGTGGTGATTTCTAGGAAATACACCCCTTTTGGTTTGCCATTCATGTCTACAAGCGTCTGGT
>Ga0209659_1000193_pt1 | contig 39620 bp, 29 predicted proteins | sample SaaInlLV_10m_DNA_FD_184658 | JGI IMG/M metagenome (GOLD analysis project Ga0209659, IMG submission 184658) | Marine microbial communities from expanding oxygen minimum zones in the Saanich Inlet - SI072_LV_10m_DNA (SPAdes) (version 2) | ecosystem: Environmental > Aquatic > Marine > Intertidal... | reverse complement strand
CCATACAGACAAGAGCTATAACATATAGAGCTATACTTTCTTCAAGTTTTATCAAAGCAATATTTTCTAAAATATACGGATATGAAATAATTATAAAACCGATTCCTAAAAGATCTTTGATCATGTTGGTTGTTCCAGCACTTAAGCTAGAGATAGTATCCATCAAGTTATAATTGAGTTCTTTTTTCCAAACCCCATAGATGATTTCTATTAGAATCAATACCATAAAACTTGGAAGCGCTATTAGTAAAACATTTGCGTAAGTTTCCATTTTCTTAAAAAGAATATTTTGACAAGTTACAAATTAATTTTTTTTCAAATTATATTTAAATTGTATGATTTTTCTTCTCTTATTCAAATAGAAAAACATTTAGCATCTTAGGTTAGTCGTCTAGACTCACTAATTATAATTTTATTATAGATTGTTTTATGTATCCTAATTTATGTTTTTGGTCGAAAAACTTGAATAAAAAAAGGTCAAAGATATTAGATTTAATCTGTAAAAATATTTTACTTTCTAACATGACTGACCAAAAAAACACAAATCATCAATCTATCGGTAAATTTGAGGATACTAGATACGAAAAAATTCATAACATTACCTATGATTCAGCTCAAGTAGCTTCCATTTTAGTGGCTGAAGAAATAGCGCTGCTTATTAGAGAAAAACAGCAACAGGAAACTTTTTGTGTTTTAGGGCTGGCAACTGGATCTTCACCAATTAAAGTTTATGAGGAACTAGTTAGAATGCATAAAGAGGAAGGTCTAAGTTTTTATAATGTAATTACTTTTAATTTAGACGAGTACTATGGCATGGATAAAAATAATATTCAAAGTTATTTTTACTTTATGCACGAACACCTTTTTAATCATGTAGATATTTTGCCTGATAATATTAATATTCCTGATGGTAATATAGCATCGGATAAACTTCGTCAGTACTGTATAGATTATGAAATGAAAATTAAAAAGGTTGGGGGGTTAGATTTTCAATTATTAGGTATAGGTAGAACAGGTCATATTGGTTTTAATGAACCCGGATCACATTTAAAATCTGAAACTAGAATAATCACCTTAGATCATATTACAAGAGTTGATGCAGCACCCTCTTTTTTTGGAATAGAGAATGTTCCAAGAAAAGCCATTACAATGGGAATTGGAACAGTTAAAAATGCTAAAAGGGTTGTTTTATTAGCTTGGGGAGTAAACAAGAGTAAGGTAATTAAAAAAACAATAGAAGGAGAAATAAGTGCTGATGTTCCTGCTACTTATTTACAAGAGCACGGCAATACTACTTTTATTTTAGATGAAGAAGCTGCTGCAAATTTAACACGGATTAAAACTCCCTGGTTAGTAACTTCATGTGTTTGGGATTTAAGTTTAAAGCTTAAAGCGGTTGTTTGGTTAAGTAATTTATTAAAGAAACCTATTCTAAAATTAACAGACAAAGATTATAACACTAACGGAATGTCTGGCCTTTTAATGCTGGAGGGATCTGCCTACGATTTAAATATTAAGATGTTTAATAAACTTCAAAACACTATTACAGGGTGGCCCGGAGGGAAGCCTTTTGCAGATGATGCTAAAAGACCAGAAAGAGCTGACCCTTCCAAAAAAAGAGTACTCATTCTTAGCCCTCACCCAGATGACGATGTAATTTCTATGGGAGGCACTTTTGACAGGTTATTAAAGCAAGGTCATGATGTGTATGTAGCTTATCAAACTTCTGGAAATATTGCTGTTTCCGATGAAGAAGCACTAAAATTTGCAGAGGTTTCAAAGGAAATCAATACAGACTCTATAAAGATTAATGAGATTATTGAATTTATAAAAAACAAAAAAAGAAATGAGAGTATAGATTCTTTAGAGGTTAGGCATTTAAAAGGGATCATTAGAAAAAGAGAATCTCTTGCCGCTACAAGATACTTAGGCCTTTCAGATGAAAATGTACATTTTTTAAATCTTCCTTTTTATGAGACTGGAACTATTAAAAAAGGGAATTTAAAAGATGAAGACATTGCTATTATGACAAGTCTAATCGATAGGATAAAACCACATCAAATATATGCTGCAGGAGACTTAGCAGATCCTCACGGAACTCATAAAGTTTGTTTGGATGCTCTTTTTAAAGCTCTGGCCGATTTGAAAAATGAGAAGTACATGGATAATTGTTGGGTTTGGTTATATCGAGGGGCTTGGCATGAGTGGGAGTCTCACGAGATTGAGATGGCTGTTCCTCTTAGTCCAGACCAAATATTAAGGAAAAGACATGCTATTTTTTATCATCAGTCTCAAAAAGACGGTGTAATGTTTCAAGGAGATGATTCCAGAGAGTTTTGGGTGAGAGTTGAAGATCGAAATCGATTAACTGCAAAAAAATATAATGATTTTGGTTTGGCAGATTATGCAGCAATTGAAGCTTTTAAACGATACCATTTTTAAAAAGAACATCTCATTAAATATGAAATGATGAATAAAAAAAAACAAATTATTTCTATTTCAAATAATCAAATTAAAGAGAAATTACTTTTTGATTCTGAGGCAATATATGATAAGTTTTTAAATTGGATTAGCGGGGAATTTGATTTGTACCCTCAAGATGAGTTTGAGGGATTAAAAATTTTTTTACCTGAAGGGGAAATTATTATAAGACATGTTGTTAAAAATGGCAAAATAATTACCAAAGTAACTTTAGAATGTAGATTAATTAGGAGTGGACAATTAATTTTCGATAAAATCCTGCATAACTATAACATCCTGATGAAATATTAATAATTATTAAAAAAGTTACTGTAATATTCTGTTCTTGACATGTTCAATATAAGATCTTCCAATCACATATTTAAAACCGTCAATTTCAACACTATTTCCCTGAACTGCCTCAATTTTATCTATAGCAATTGTGAAAGACCTATGTATTCTTATAAAATTATTAGAGGGTAACTTTTCGGTAAAACTACTCAAAGTGCTATGAATAATATATTTATTTGAGATCGTTGTTATTTTTAAATAATCTCTTAAAGATTCAATAATTAAAATTTCATCTAAATATATTTTTTGCATTTTCTTTTTATCAACTTTTATAAAAATATGTGCTCTTTTAGCAACCTTTAGATTTGATGTCAAATTAGAGTTAAGTTCTTTAAATGCTCGATTAACAGTTTTTAAAAACCTTGGGAATGATATGGGTTTCATCAAGTAATCTAGGACTTCTAATTCATAAGTTTTTATTGCGTATTCACTGTAGGCTGTAGTAATAACTATCATTGGTTTTTTATCTAAACTTTTAATAAAATCCAACCCATCTAATAGCGGCATATTTATATCTAAAAATAGTAAATCAACTGTATTAGATTTCATGAAATTTAACGCATCAATTGCACTATTAAAAGTATCAATAACGTTTATGTTATCAATTTCTTTGATGTGGTTTTTTATAACATTAATGGCCAAAGGCTCATCGTCGATTATCAAACAGTTGATTATCATTATACTTTTATTTTAAGATTAACTGTAAACACCTTGTTGTTGTTTTCAATATTTAATTCATATTCATCTTTACTATAACCTAGGGCAAGTCTTTTCTTAACATTATTTAAACCAATTCCACCTGGATGCTCTACAATTTGCTTTTGCTTTCCTAATTTAGGGACTGGATTTGATATAGTAAAATAAAGAAAATTATCTATTATTTTAAAATCTAAATCAATTTTTATATTTCCTATGTTTTTATTCGCGCCGTGTTTAAAGGCATTTTCAACAAAAGATAATAATAGTATAGGGGCTATTTTCTTATTCATAATATCGCCGCTAATCTTCATGTCTATTTCCAATAATTTACCATATCTAATAGATTCTAATTCCAAGTAGTTTTGAATACAAATTATTTCTTGTTCTAGGCGCTGCCTTTTTGTTCTTGTTTCGTATAAGAGATATCTCATTAACTCTGAAAGTTTGAGTATTATTTTGGGTGTTTTTTCAGATTTTTCAATAGCTAAAGAATAGATATTATTGAGAGTATTAAAAAAAAAGTGTGGTGATATTTGAGTCCTCAAAAATTTAAGCTCAGTTTCTGATTGCATTTTTTCTAGTTCTGCTGTTCTTTTTTGTTCCTCCAGCCAATCCATAGTTATTTTTATTGCAGTTACAAATGTTATTACATACAATTCACCTATCATCATATCAATCGCATAGCTAAATGTAAAATCATTAATAACTGCTGGTCCTTCGGGCCAGATATTTTCGCTCACTAGGTAATAGGTTAAATTGAATTTTATAAAAACCATTAACAAGAGAGATCCAAGTAAAGCTATAATAAAAGAGAAATATTTTTTTTTAAATACAAGCTTTGGCATTAAAATAAAAATATTGAGATAAACTAGAACCATGTGAACAGGAAAACCAATGATGTTAGTTTTTAACGAATACAAATAATCGTTAAAATAGTTCCCCCATCTTAAGGTATTTAATAAAAAATAAAAAAGCCAAAAGAAAATATGATGCCTACGACTAAGTGTAAATATTTTTTTTGTTTGCATATTTAAGTTTTTTGTAACGTTTAACCGAACTCAGTTGTTGTCCGTCTAATTTTATTCGCCAAACAGTTATTTTTTTTAATTTTTACTTCAGTAAATAGGAAAAGATATTGATTATTAAAAAAGCTAATATAGATATAAAATATATCATCGTGTTTTGTTTGATCATATAGTATTATAATAATAAAGTTGAAAAATAGAGGGCTAAAAATTTGAACAAGCTATTATTTTCTTCTGCAAACAACAACTCATTTTCAGATGAGGTTGAAAATACTTCAAGTCAAAACATTTCATACAATTAGCAAATCTATATGATGTCTTTCCCTTTAAAAAAATCTTTCTTTAATAAAGAAATATTAAATAGTAGGAATTTTTTTACGGCAGCTAAAGCCAATTATAATTGGCGAGCAAAAACTACAACTAAATAATGAATATTATAGATTTATCAATAATAATAATATATATAGTGCTTACCATTGGATTAGGCATTTGGGTGTCAAAAAAAGCAACTAAAGGTTTAAATTCTTACTTTTTAGGTGAGAAATCTATTAAATGGTATTACCTAGGCCTAAGTAATGGCTCAGGAATGTTTGATGTCTCCGGAACAGCATGGATGGTTGGAATTCTTTTTTTATATGGCTTAAAGAGTTTCATGTTTATGTGGCTTTGGCCGATTTGGAATCAAATATTTGTCATGATGTTTTTAGCTGTTTGGATAAGGAGATCAAACATAATGACTGGTTCAGAGTGGATTTTAACTAGGTTTGGAGATTCTAAAGCTGGTAGAGCCTCTCATATGATTGTTGCTGTTTTTGCAATTATTGCAGCAATAGGATTTATTGCATATTTTTTTGAAGGTGTAGGGAAGTTTATGTCAATCATTTTACCTTGGGATCTTACCTTGGAAATAAATGAATTAGTAATTTTTAATTCAGAACAATCTTTCGCTCTAATCATTATATTTTTAACCACACTTTATACTGTTAAAGGGGGTATGTTTTCCGTTGTAGCGACAGAGGTTCTTCAGTATGGCATAATGGTGATAGCTGGTCTTTTAGTAGCAGGATATGGCTTTTTTGCTGTAACTGATTTGGAAATAAATAATGTCATTACAGCAGAATGGCGAAATGTTTTTTTTGATTGGGAGTTAAAAACCCACTGGAGTGAAAAATTTCAAGCTTTTAATGACTTGATTGATTCCGAAGGATTTAAAATGTTTGGAGCACTAGTTGGAATGACTCTATTCAAAGGATTTTTTGCTAGTATTGCTGGTCCAACCCCTAGTTTTGATATGCAGCGAATATTAGCCACTAAAAACGTAAAAGAGGCTGCATACATGAGTGGTTTTACTAATTTAATTTTATTTATTCCAAGGTATCTTTTGATTGGTGGAATAGTAGTTGTTGCTTTAGTAGCCCTAAGCCCAGAAATGATTAATACTTCATCTCTAAGCGGATCAGATTTGGAGGTGTTGCTACCAAAAGTAATTAATTTTCATATTCCAGTTGGAATTAAAGGATTGTTATTAGCTGGGCTTTTGGCAGCATTTATGTCAACTTTCTCTGCTTTTGTTAATGCAGGCCCTGCTTATTTAGTGAATGATATCTATAAAAAATATTTTAAACCAAACGCAACCAACAAACATTACATAAAAGTTAGTTATATCGCTTCTTTTTTAATAGTAATCCTGGGCGTATTTATGGGCTTTTTTGCAAATTCTATTAATTCATTAACTCTGTGGATTACGTCTGCTCTTTTTGGGGGTTACGTAGCAGCTAATTTTTTAAAGTGGATTTGGTGGCGCTTTAATGGTTGGGGGTATTTTTGGGGAATGTTGTCAGGTTTGTTAGTGGCAACTCTTCAATTTATCTTGGAGCAAAATAAAGAAAGTTTTAATGAGGGTTCTTTATTATATGAATTACTTCACGTTCATGCTATTTATCTGTTTCCAATTATATTTATGGTATCTCTAACAGGGTCTTTTTTAGGGACATACTTAACTAAGCCAACTGAAATGAATACGTTAAAATCATTTTATAAATCGGTAAGACCCTGGGGTTGGTGGAAACCTGTTTATAACGAACTTTTGAAAGAAGATTCAAATTTTCAAAAAAATACAGATTTTTGGAAAGATATGTTAAATTGTGTTATTGGGATTATTTGGCAATCTAGTATGATTGTAATGCCAATTTATTTTGTTATTAGAGATTATCCTAAGGCCACTATATCGTTATTAGTTTTTGTAATTACTTCAATAATTCTTAAATTTACTTGGTTTGATAAGGTTAAAAAAATTAGTAATTAAAATATGAATACTCTGAAGAATAGCTCAAAAATTCCATGGCAAGACAAACCTGAATTATGTACTGATGTTTTGTGGCGTTATTCTTCCAATCCTATCATTAATAGATATGATATTCCTTCATCAAACAGCATTTTTAATAGTGCTATAGTGCCATTCAAAAATGGATTTGCTGGTGTCTTTAGATGTGATAATAAAGCGGTTCAAATGAATATTTTTGCTGGATTTAGTGAAGATGGCATTAATTGGGAAATTAATCATCATCCCATAAAAATGAAAGCAGGAAACACTAAAATGATAGATTCTGACTACAAATATGACCCAAGGGTTGTATTTATCGAAGACAGGTATTGGATTACTTGGTGCAATGGTTACAACGGACCTACAATAGGAATAGGATATACATTTGATTTTAAAGAATTTTTCCAATGTGAAAATGCTTTTCTCCCTTTTAATAGAAATGGAGTTTTATTTCCAAAAAAAATAAATGGGAAATATGCCATGTTAAGTCGTCCTAGTGATAATGGACATACTCCTTTTGGAGATATTTATATCAGTTATAGTCCAGATATGAAGTATTGGGGTGAACACAGATGTGTTATGAAAGCAACTCCTTTTGAGGATAGTGCATGGCAATGTACAAAAATTGGGGCAGGACCAATTCCCATTTTAACCAATGATGGTTGGCTTATGATTTATCATGGAGTTATTAATACGTGTAATGGATTTAGATATGCTATGGGGACTGCTATATTAGACGAAAACAAGCCAGACATTGTTAAATATCGAACTCAGCCCTACTTGTTAGGTCCTGCAGAACATTATGAAATGGTGGGCGATGTTCCAAACGTAGTGTTTCCTTGTGCGGCTCTTCATGATATTGAGCAGGATAAATTAGCAATTTATTATGGTGCTGCTGATACTGTTGTAGCAATAGCATTTGGTCACATGAGCGAAGTAATTAATTTTACAAAAGAAAATAGTCTATAATCAAAAAATATAATGATTTATAATATAAAAACAGCTGTAAAACTCACCTTCATTTTTTGTAACATCATACTTTTTTTTGGTTGCTCTAAAGAAAGTGAAATAAAAGATATAAATAATTCAGATCTAAAAATTATTGGTTACGTTGCAGGTTATGAGGATTTTGACCCCTCATTAGTTGATGCCAATAAATTAACACATATTAATTATGCATTTGCAAATATTGTAGATGGAGAACCAAAGTTTGAGTTAACAACAGACTCAATAAAAATTTCAAAATTAATAGCTCTCAAGAAAATTAATCCAAGATTAAAGATACTTTATTCAATTGGTGGCTGGGTATGGTCAAATAATTTTTCACATACTTCTGCATACAAAGAAAGCAGAATGAGATTTGCAAAAAGCAGTGTTAAACTTATGAAAAAACATGGCTTTGACGGGGTAGATTTAGATTGGGAATTTCCTGGACAAAGAGGAGAAGATAATGATTTTAGACCCTCAGATAAAGAAAATTTCAACCTTCTTTTAGAGGAAGTTAGAAATGAATTAGATAAACAGGGAGCATTAGATAAGAAACATTATTTACTAACAATAGCTACGGGAGCCGATCAAGCCTATATTGATAATACAGATCTTAAAAATGCTCATAAATATTTAGATTTTATTAATGTGATGTGTTATGATTTTTACCACGGTTGGTATTATCAAACTGGTCATCATGCCAACTTATATCCATCAAATAAAGAAAGATTTAAAGGAAATAGTGGACATGAGGCAATTACTCGACATATCAACGCTGGAGTTCCCTCAAATAAGTTAATTATGGGAATCCCATTTTATGGTAGATATTGGGGGAAAGTTAAAACAGAAAATGAAGGCCTTTATCAAACCTCTATGAATACTGGTATTATTGTTCCTTATTGGGATATTTTACAGAAAATATCATCAGGTGATTATATGAAATCCTACGATAGTTCAGCTAAAGCTTCCTATTTATGGAGCGCCTCAGATAGTATTTTTATATCATGGGAAACACCAAAAGAAATTGAACAAAAAGTGTCATATATTAAAAAAAACAGACTTGGTGGAGCTATGTTTTGGGAGTATAGTTTAGATCAAAATCAAGAATTACTCAATGCTCTTTTCAATAACATTAAATAATTTTTAAAAAAATTAGGTAGGGATTGAAACGAACTACCACGAATTTTCTACATCAATTTTAGAGTTAAATATTTCATTTTTTCTTACAAATTCTCAATCCAAAATCAGAGTTCAATGGATGTTAATTTAATATGAGAAAGTTAATTTATAGTTTATAGATATCAGTGTTATATTGATAATTTAAACTATTATAATTTTCGAAATGTTAAAAATTTTAACAAACTCCTTACTTTATTAGTTATTAGTCGAAATTATTTACGAGTTTGTATTTTTTTCATTCAATTTAGATATTATTAACATATTAATTTTAATTATGATACAAAAAATAATGAATTTGGTGCTTGTAATATTTGTTTTTAGCGCATTTAATAGTTTTGCGCAAACAACAGTTACAGGTACTATTTCAGATTCAACTGATGGAATGGAGTTGCCAAGTGTTACTGTTTTAGAAAAAGGCACTTCAAATGGAACAACGTCAGATTTCAATGGTAAATTTACCATTGAAATATCTAACAAAAATGCCACGTTACAATTTTCTTATCTTGGTTACAAAACCAAAGAGATAACTTTAAACGGAGAATCTATACTCAATGTTACTTTAGAACAAAGTGCTGAAGCTTTAGATGAGGTAGTTATTACAGCTCTAGGTATTTCAAGAGAGAAAAAATCTCTTGGTTACGCAGTAACGCAAGTATCTGGCGAAAATGTGAATACTATTAAAGATAATAACCTTGCAAGTTCACTTGCAGGTAAAGTAGCTGGACTGCAGATTTCACAATCAGGATCTCTCGGTTCTGCTTCTAGAATAACAATACGAGGTAACAATTCTTTAGGAGGTAATTCGCAAGCGCTTATCGTAGTTGACGGGATGCCTATTAATGCGTCTTTGCCAATTAACTCTGATGGCTCACAGATTAATTCTGGAAGTGCTGATAATGGTGGAAGTCCAAGTTATGAGCCAAGCATTTCAGGTGGTGGTATTTCTGATATTAATCCTGATGACGTAGAATCTATTTCTGTATTAAAAGGGCCAAGTGCAGCTGCTCTTTATGGTTCAAGGGCAGGTAATGGTGTTATTCTTATAACTACAAAAAAAGGTTCACGTTCAAATAATCTGGGTGTTAGTATAAAATCAAATTTATATATTGATAATCCTATGTTATTACCTGAATATCAAAACAAGTATGGTCAAGGTTCTTTTGGAGCTGCTTACACAGATCGCTTAAATGATTGGGGACAACTTTCTTGGGGAGCTCCTCTAGATGGATCTCAACAAGCTTATTATAACGGAACCGATAAAGCATACAGTTCTCAAGCTAATAATGTTAAAGACTTTTTTAGACAAGCTACAAGAAAGATAACATCTCTTTCAATTGATAAAGGTTCAGAAAACTCTTCAGTTCGTTTTTCATATACTAATAATTCTTCTAATTCAATTGTGGAGAATTCAGATTTAGCAAGTCATAACTTTAATTTAAGAGCAGTTACAAATTTATCAGACAAGCTAACTGTTGATACCAAAGCTACTTATTTTACGCAGAATGTTAACAATAGAGCCTCAACAACAGGAGCTCAAGGACTTTTAGCTTATGTTTATAATATGCCAAGAAATGTTGCTGTTGACGATTTACGTGATTACCAGATGGCGAATCCTGGAGCACCAGAAGACTTTAATGTAATTCGATATGCAGATGGTAATGTCGGAAATCCATTTTGGCAAGTATATAATGACGAGACGAGTGTTCGTAGAAGTAGATTTTTAGGTTTTGCTAAGATAAACTACGAATTTACAGATTGGTTAAGCGCTTTTGTTAGAGTTGGTGCTGATGTAACCAATATAAGAGATATTAAAATATATAAGCCAGGACATCACTTTATTAGCAGAGGATCTATGGAAATAGGAGAAAGTACATTTAATGAATTAAACTCTGAATTCTTGGTAACTGCAAAACATGATTTTACAGACAAACTCAATATAGTAGCCAATGTAGGGGGTAATTTATCTAAGAGAACTTCTGAAGGAATGTTAGTGAGAGGTACAGACTTTAAAATACCTACTGCGTTTTTCATATCAAATTTAAATGTTGTTAATGCACCTGAAGAGTCTCCATTAGCTATCAAAAAGGTGAACTCATTATATGGCTCTCTTAATGTAGCTTACGACAACTTTTTATATTTAGATGTTTCTGCACGTAATGACTGGTCTTCTACTTTGAGTGAAGAAAATAGATCTTACATGTACAACTCAGCAAGTTTATCTGCTATTCTTAATAAATTTATTGATCCAGATAGAGAACTATTTAATTTAATTAAGGTTAGAGGAAGTTTTGCACAAGTAGGAAATGATACAGAACCTTATCAGCTTAATCAAACTTTTAGTGTTCCAGGACAGGGATACCTTGGGCTTACCACTTTGTTATCACCTACAGTTAAATTAAATTCAGGTTTGAAACCTGAAACTGTAACTTCATCAGAGTTTGGTTTAGAACTAGGAATGTTCAGCAATAAACTTACTCTAGATGTATCTGTTTATAATATGTCAACTGAAGATTTAATTTTTGATGTTCCAGTACCAGCGGCTACAGGATATTTATTCAATAGAGAAAACATTGGTAAAGTAACCAATAAAGGTCTGGAGATTGCACTTGGGGCTACTTTATTAGAAAGCAATGATTTTTCTTGGAATACATCTTTTTTCTACTCTAAAAATGAAAATAAAGTAGAAGAATTAGTAGAGGGTATTGAAAGTTTTCGATACAATACTTCAACCGATGGTAATGTTGCAATTGTTGCAACTAAGGGAGGAAGTATTGGAGATATATACGGTAGAGTTTGGACTGGAGAAGTAGATGCTGATGGAGTACCAATTGCCTCAGCTGCTCCAGATGTATTTCTAGGAAACGCTCAACCAGATTGGAAAGGTGCATGGTCAAATTCAATCAAGTACAAAAACTTATCGTTAAACTTCTTAATAGATGCAAGAATTGGTGGTAAAATATACTCACAAACATCTGCTGATTTAGATCGTAACGGGGTGTCTGAAAGAAGTTTACAATACCGTGATACAGGGATTACAGTTAGTGGTACAAATACAGGTACAGGTGGTGCCAATACTGAAAGTATTACAGGTCAACAATACTGGACGGCTATGTCTAATATTTCTGAGAATTATATTTATGACCAGGATAATATTAGATTAAGAGAATTATCATTAGGGTACAGTATTCCTGTGAAATCTAATAAAGTAGGAATACAAAGTGCAACAGTTCAAGTTGTTGGTAGAAATCTATTTTTCCTTATGAATAAGGCTGAAGATATTGATCCAGAATCTATGCTTGGAACTTCTATAGGAGTTCAAGGGTTGTCTCATAATGCTATGCCTACTTTAAGAAGTATAGGATTAAATTTAAATTTAACTTTTTAACATAAAAATACGTAACAATGAAAAATAAAATTTTAATAATAGTAAGTCTTGTGCTGGCAATATCTGTGTCATGTACAGATGACTTTAATGACATTAATCAACAACCAGATGCTCTTTCTACTTCTGATGTTAGTGCTAAGTTTTTTGTAACTACATTACAACAGCAATTTTACAGACCGACAATGGTTCCATTGTGGTTTGGAGACTTAATACATCCTGATGGGTTTTCAGCTCAAATTTCAAACGGTTGGGCTGGTTCCGACTGGAGTGGTGATTTAGGATGGGTATATAACAGTTTTTATACAGATCTAGGTGCCTGGGACTGGTATGCAGCTTATAATAGTACCTTAACAGCCTACATGAATCTTGTTGGTGAAGATGGACCTTTAGAAAATGATCAATATTATGCTTTAGGACTTGTCATGAAAGGATTATATTATGCACAATTCACTGAGACTCATGGAATGATTCCTTACTCTGAGGCATCTGATCCTGCCATTAAATTACCAAAGTATGATGCTCAAATAGATATCTACAAAGGAATTATTGCTGAGTTAGATCAGGCTATCACTATCATTGGTTCAAATACAACAACCGGAGAAGGTGTTGATCAATTAGGTGAAAACGATGTAATATTTGGCGGGAATATGCAAAACTGGAAAAAACTTGCAAATAGTTTAAAATTGCGAATTGCATTAAGAGCTAGTGGGGCTCCAGGAGAAGATTTTTCTGCAAACGCAGCCTCTGAAGCTATTGCTTCAGGAGTACTTGCTGAAACGGATGCATTATTTGCAGCATATATAGAAGAGTCAAATATTTGGGGAGGTTCTGCGTCATATGGTGATATATGGCATAATTTCGCTGGCAGTCAATGGAGAGCGACTGAAGCGATGGTCAATATTTTACAAAATAACAATGACCCAAGATTAAGTAAAATTACGAAGCCTAGTGTTGGTGGAACTATGACAATTTTAAAGCCAACAACTGGTGAAAATGTTGCTCTAATTGATGATCACGTAGCCTTTTTACAGAGTACGTTAAACGGAGCTGGTCTTGTTTTGGGTACAGATTATACTTGGACAGAAACAGCTACAGATATAACTATAACAATGCCAGAATTTACTAACTACGTTGGGTTACCTTCCCGACTAAGCGGGAAAATTAAAAGCTATATGCATCCTGATTTATTCTCTGAACCTTCAGAGATAGTTACTCAGAAAACAAATGAAGCTAGTCTAATATTTCCTACAATTGTTATGACAACTGCCGACTCACATTTTATGATAGCAGAAGCAATTCTTAAGGGCCTTGTCTCTGGAGATGCTAACTCATATTATCAAATAGGTTTAGATAAAGCGATGGCTCTATGGCAAACATCTACGTCATCTGATTTTTTAGCATCTGACATGGGATCACTAAGTGGAACCATGGAAGAACAGCTAGAAAAGATAGCAACACAAAGATGGGTAGCTAATTATACAAACGGGTATGAATCTTGGGCAATTGTTAGAGATACTGGTTATCCAAGTGCAGCGTTTATTGAATCAACTAATAATGATATCATAAGCTTTGCTGGAGATCTTAATGGTGTTTATCCTCAAAGATTACAATATGGAACAAGTGTGTATACATCAAATTCTGCTAATGCTCAGTCAGCGGTGTCTACTCAAGGTCCTGATAAAATGGCTACCAAATTATGGTTTGCTAGATAGGTATATTTAAATTAAAATTTAAAAAGGGAGATTTTTTATAAAATCTCCCTTTTTATTAATAAATTTATAACTACAATGAAGTATATTTTATTAATTATAATAAGTGGATTTTCTCTAACAGGTTTTTCTCAAGAAAAAGAAATCACTAAAGATAACAATATCAGCTACTATGGTAGAAAACACTTTTTAATTGAAGGCACGGCCATTGCTGACTCTTTAAAGGAGAGTCCTTACGATAGGTTACCTATTTCATATAAAGAAAAAGTAAGAGAGCCTGTTTGGGACTTGTCAAAAGCATCTGCTGGAATAACTGTAAGATTTCATTCGAATTCCACAAGTATTGGTTTAAAATGGACTGTTTTAAATGATTTTGATATGCCTCATATGGCATCTACAGGTATAAAAGGAATAGATTTATATACAAAGTATAATAACAAATGGAGATATGTAACTACAGCTGGAGCTCTTGTGGGTCTTAAGACATCTCAAAATAAATCCATACCATCAGATAGTATAAATGAATATGAACTAATAAAAAACATGACTCCTGAATTTAGAGAGTATAAATTATTTTTACCCTTGTACGATGGAGTTACAAAACTAGAAATAGGAATTGATAATAATGCCTCCATTAAAAAAGCGACGCCCAACCCATTAAAACCCATTGTTTTTTATGGTACAAGTATTACTCAAGGTGGTTGTGCTTCTCGCCCAGGAATGGCTCACACTAATATTATATCTAGAAAACTAGATGTGAGCTGTATAAATTACGGATTCAGCGGGAATGGACGAATGGAAATGCCTATTGTTGAACTTATATCAGATATTGATGCTAGTTTTTATGTGATAGAATGCTTGCAAAATATGGATTCTGAACAGGTTAGTGAAAGAGTCAGACCATTGGTGGATATTATTAGAACTAAGCACCCGCTCACACCAATAGTTTTAGTGGAAAATATGATGTATACAACGGCTTTTTTAGATCAAACTATAGAAACCACATTGATTCAGGAAAATGAAGCGCTCAAAAATGAGTTTGATAAAATTATAAAAAGAGGCATTCCAAATATTTTTTATATCAAAGACAATCAAGAGCTTTTATTAGATAATGATGGGACTGTAGATGGTGTACACCTTACCGATTTAGGATTTTTGAGATACGCAGATTATTTAATAGAAAACTTTAAAAAGAACAATCTAATTAAAATAGTAGCTCAAAAAAATTAATACTAAGAAAGGTATGAGTGTTTTTTCTATAGTAATGTTCTACATAAACAACTATAGACTAATTTTTTGCAGTTTTAATCATCTTTAAGATGTCATTTGTCGAAATATTTTCTTTTTTAGACTCATAATCTGTTACTTTATAAATGAAACGAGTTTTTCAGTTTATAAAGTTTTTTTATTTTGAATTCAAGAAGAGTGATTATATCACTCTTCTTTTATTTTCATTTTAATAGAGTTCATGATTGTATAAAATTAAGAATTTTTCTCAATTATAAATTTCTATTATAAAACCAGCAAATAATTCAATATTAGTAACTGAAACGACTCCTTTAGTTTGTAGAATAATTAAAATTATTTTAATAGATGGTAGCTTTAAGTACATTAGACTTTGTCATTATTCTTTTATTTTTCACCATCACACTTTCTATAGGTATTTATGTTTCAAAAAAATCAGGGAAAAGTTCTTCAGAATTTTTTCTTTCAGGAAGAACCATGCCCTGGTGGTTACTAGGTGTGTCTATGGTGGCAACTACATTTTCTACAGATACTCCTAACTTAGTTACAGATATTGTTAGAACAAATGGTGTATCAGGCAACTGGGTGTGGTGGGCTTTTTTAATAACTGGACTACTCACTGTTTTTATTTATGCTAAGTTGTGGAGAAAGTCTAATGTTAATACAGATATTGAATTTTATGAGCTTAGATATGGAGGTGCACCAGCACATTTTTTAAGAAAGTTCAGAGCTGTTTACCTAGGGATTATTTTTAATGTAATAACCATGTCGGCAGTTACCCTAGCAGCAATAAAAATAGGAAGTATAATGCTAGGATTAGAACCTTGGCAAACAGTAATTAGCGCTGGATTAATAACGGTTATATTTAGTGCATTAGGTGGTTTTAAGGGGGTAGTATATACTGATTTTGTTTTATTCTTTGTAGCTATGGGAGGTGCTATTGGTGCCGCTTTTTTCTTGGTAAATATTCCAGAAGTTGGAGGTATAGAAGCTCTTTTGGCTAATGAAAACGTAGCTAATAAAATTTCTATTTTACCAGATTTTAATGATAAACAATCTGTAATAACATTATTAATTATTCCATTAGCTGTCCAGTGGTGGAGTTCTTGGTATCCTGGAGCAGAGCCAGGAGGAGGGGGCTACATAGCTCAAAGAATGTTAGCTGCTAAAGATGAAAATCATGCAATTGGAGCTACATTTTTCTTTAATATTATGCATTATGCAATAAGACCTTGGCCCTGGATTATTGTTGCTCTAGCATCTTTAGTAATATTTCCAGATTTAGCAAGTATACAAGAAGCTTTTCCAAATGTAACAGAGAATAAGTTAGGTCATGACTTGGCATACTCTGCTATGCTTACAATGTTGCCAAGCGGATTACTTGGATTAGTTTTAACATCTTTAATAGCTGCTTATATGAGTACTATTTCTACACAGTTAAATTGGGGTTCATCTTATATGGTTTATGATTTTTATAAACAACAAATAAATCCAAAAGCCTCAGAAAAAACACTTGTTTTTGTAGGAAGAATTTCTACTGTACTATTAATGGTTCTCAGTGCAGTATTAGCTTTATTCCTTCAAAACGCCTTGCAATTATTTGAATTACTATTAGTATTTGGAGCAGGAACAGGATTAATTTTTATTCTACGTTGGTTTTGGTGGCGAATTAATGCTTGGAGCGAAATTACTGCAATGTTTGCCTCAGGTATTATTTCAATTGTATTAAAATTAACATTTGTAGGAGACTATTTATTTGCTTCTAAAACGGGGGTTTTTCAAAACTATTACGAATATCCATTTGTAGTTTTAATAACCACTTTGTGTTGGTTATTTGCTACCTATATAACTCAGCCAGAGCAAAAAGAAGTATTACAAAATTTTTATAAAAAAACTCAACCTGGTGGTCCAGGATGGAAGAAAATAATCAATAGAGCAAAAAAAGAAGGAATATTATTAAAGCAAGATGATAAGGGTTGGAGCGTTCCATCAGGAATTATAGCAATGTTGTTGGGGTGTATATTAATTTACAGCTGCATGTTTGCCTCCGGATACTGGATTTATGGGTATTATGACAAAGCAATTTTATTAACAGTTATTGCTCTTGTGTCAGGGTTTTTATTGATAAAGAAATGGAGAAAAATAAAATCAAAAATCTTATAATAACATAGCTTTAGACTGCTCAATATTTAGAAAAATAAATACACCAGTTGTAAACGGCCAAGAAATTAATAATCTTGTATATTGTAAGGAATTATATTAAAAAATTCTTTTCAGAAAAAGTATATGAATCGAGTTTATAATAATATCTGTCCTGTAAAATATCACGTTAAGCAGTATAGATATTTTAAAAGAAACTGAGATAATAAGAAAAGGTTTCACAAATAATAATATAAAAATAGTAGGATGAAAATAAGCGATCAAAAAAAATATTGGAAAACGAACTTAAAGTATTTGTCAATCTTGTTATCGATTTGGTTTGTTGTCTCTTACGGTTTTGGAATTGTATTGGTAGACGAATTAAATAGCATTAGAATGGGCGGGTTTAAACTTGGTTTTTGGTTTGCTCAACAGGGTTCAATTTATATTTTTACTATTTTAATATTTGTGTATATAAAATTGATGAATAAATTGGATGCAAAATATAATTTAGATAGTTAATTATGGATTTACAAATTTGGACATGGGTATTGGTAGGAATTACTTTTTCCTTATACATAGGGATTGCTATTTGGTCAAGAGCAGGATCAACAAAGGAATTTTATGTTGCTGGAGGTGGCGTTTCACCTCTTGCTAATGGATTAGCTACAGCCGCAGATTGGATGTCTGCAGCATCCTTTATTTCAATGGCTGGAATCATCTCTTTCAATGGGTATGATGGGTCTGTTTATTTAATGGGCTGGACTGGAGGCTATGTATTGTTAGCACTTTTATTAGCTCCCTACTTAAGAAAATTTGGAAAATTTACAGTTCCAGATTTTATTGGAGACCGTTATTATTCAAATGTTGCCAGATCTGTTGCGGTATTTTGCGCCTTGATAGTTTCGTTTACTTATGTAGCCGGTCAAATGCGTGGTGTAGGATTGGTATTTTCAAGATTTTTAGAAGTAAACATCAACACAGGAGTCATCATTGGGATGATTATTGTTTTATTTTATGCTGTTTTAGGAGGCATGAAAGGAATAACCTATACGCAAGTAGCACAATATTGTGTATTAATATTTGCCTTTATGGTTCCTGCAATTTTTATTTCTATTCAGATGACAGGGAATCCAATTCCACAAATTGGATTTGGTGGACAAGATGCAAATGGAGTGTATCTGTTAGACAAATTAGATGGTTTACATAGAGATCTTGGTTTTGCGGAATATACTTCAGGTAGTAAATCCAAATTAGATGTATTTTTTATTACTGCTGCTCTTATGGTTGGTACTGCAGGATTACCCCATGTAATTGTTCGTTTTTTTACAGTTAAGAAAGTATCTGATGCACGTAAATCAGCAGGATGGGCATTATTATTTATCATGATTTTATATACAACAGCTCCTGCAATAGCAGTTTTTTCTCGAACAAATATGATAGAAACTGTAAATAATAAAGAATATAAAAATATGCCAAGTTGGTTTACCACATGGGAGGAGACAGGATTGTTATCCTTTAATGATATTAACAATGATGGTAAAATTCAATATCTAGCAGATTCGTCAAAAAATGAATTAATAGTAGATAAAGATATTATGGTATTGGCTAATCCAGAAATAGCGGGCTTACCAAACTGGGTAATTGCATTAGTTGCAGCCGGAGGATTAGCAGCAGCATTATCTACAGCAGCTGGGCTATTGTTGGTGATTTCTGCATCAGTATCACATGATCTGATTAAGAAAATGATAAAACCAGATATTTCGGAAAAAGGAGAATTAGTAGCAGCTCGTTTGTCTGCAGTTGTAGCAGTTTGTGTTGCTGGATATTTTGGGATTAACCCACCTGATTTTGTTGCCGCAACAGTAGCACTTGCATTTGGATTGGCAGCAGCCTCTTTTTTTCCTGCAATTATTTTAGGAATTTTTACAAAGAAAATGAATAAAGAAGGCGCTATTTCAGGAATGATTGTTGGTGTTTTGGCAATGCTTATTTACATGCTAAAGTTTAAATTTAATTGGTTTGGTGGAGGTTCAAAAGAAGATTGGTGGTTAGGAATATCACCTGAGGGTTTTGGAACTGTGGCAATGATCATAAACTTCATAGTGTCTATAGTCATCTCTAAATTTACTCCAGATCCACCAAAAGAAGTTCAAGAAATTGTTGCAAATATTAGAATTCCTAGTGGCGCGGGAGAAGCCACACATTAATATGATTAGAAAAAATATTAGATAATAGTTTATATGAGAAATATTAATATATATCTACTTGTTATATTTGTTTTAATGACTTGTAAGCAATCAACAGAATTAATCATACCTTTTTCCAACTCTGAAATTGAATATTCTGGAAGAATAGACTTCTCAAAGGAGGAAGCTGCAGATATTTATTGGTCTGGAAGCTCAGTGAAAATTAATTTTGAAGGAACTTCTATCCAAGCACTTTTAAAGGATGAATCTGGAGATAATTATTATAATGTGATTATAGATAATGATAGTATTTTTATCTTGAGACCTACCACAAAAAAACAATACCATGAATTAGCTTCTAATTTAACCAAAGGAAAACACACAGTCGAGATTTTTAAAAGAACAGAATGGGATAGAGGGAAAACAAGTTTTTATGGATTTAAACTAGGTGCTAACTCTAAAACGCTATCTAAATCTGATTCAAAAAAAAGAAAGATAGAATTTTATGGGGATTCTATTACAGCAGGCTTTGCCATCGAAGACTTTTCGGGAAATGATTCTCCAGACAGTACTTTTACAAATAATTATCTAAGCTACTCATCTTTAACCGCCAGATATTTTGACGCTAAGCATCATTGTATTTGTAAAAGTGGAATAGGAATTACGGTTAGTTGGGATCCTTTAATTATGCCAGAAATTTATGATCGATTAATACCAACTGACAAAACTAGTATTTGGGATTTTTCATTATTTACTCCAGATATTGTTGTTGTTAATTTGTTGCAAAATGATTCTTGGTTGGTAAATGTTCCGGATAATGAAGAATTCAAAAAAAGATTTGGAGAAAATAAACCCACTAACGATTATATTATAAAAGCTTACGAACGATTTATAACGAACTTAAGAAAACAATATCCTAAAGCAAATATTATTTGTACTTTAGGAAGTATGGATGCAGCAAAAAAAGGATCTGAGTGGATAAATTTTATTAAAAGTGCTACAACAAATTTAAACGATAATAAGATATACACTCATATTATGCCCTATATTAAATCATCCACACATCCCTCCATTGGAGACCAGCAAATAATGGCTAAAAGTTTATCACAATTTATCGATAGAAATATTGTGTGGTAATAAAAATGATAAAGATTAATAACATACAAAAATGAGTAACTATCACATAAAACATCTCGAGGAATACTATCAAGTATATAGAAAGTCTATTCGTGAACCAGAAAGTTTTTGGGAAGAAATAGCTGAGGAACATTTTTTATGGCGTAAAAAGTGGGATTCTGTATTAGATTGGGACTTTTCAAAGCCAGAAATTTCTTGGTTTAAAGGAGCAAAATTAAATATAACTGAGAATTGTATTGATAGACATTTAACAACTCGCGGTGATAAAACGGCTATTTTATTTGAACCTAATCATCCTGAAGAAGAAGCCGAACATATATCATACAATGAACTTTACAAACGAGTTAATAAATTTGCAAACGTTTTAAAAGAACAAGGAATAAAAAAAGGAGATAGAGTCTGTATTTATGTCCCTATGATTCCAGAACTGGCAATATCCGTTCTTGCATGTGCTAGAATTGGAGCCATTCATTCTGTTGTGTTTGCTGGCTTTTCAGCTACAGCTTTAGCGACCAGAATTAACGATTCAGATTGCAAAATGGTCATTACTTCAGATGGTTCTTTCAGAGGTTCAAAAACCATTGATTTAAAAGGTATTGTAGATGAAGCCCTAGAAAGTTGTTCGTGTGTAGAAACTGTATTAGTTGCAAAAAGAATAAAAACTGAGATCTACATGAAAGCTGGTCGAGATAAATGGTTAGCACCATTGTTAGAGGGAGCTTCTGATGTTTGTGCACCAGAAATTATGAATGCAGAGGATCCATTATTTATTTTATATACCTCAGGATCTACAGGAATGCCGAAAGGAATGGTGCATACCACAGCTGGATATATGGTGTATACTGCATATACATTTAAAAATGCATTTCAGTATAAAGAAAATGATGTGTATTGGTGTACTGCTGATATTGGCTGGATTACAGGTCATAGTTACATTGTGTATGGGCCATTGGCAAATGGTGCTACTACAGTGATGTTTGAAGGAGTTCCAAGTTATCCAGATTATGGACGCTTTTGGGATATTGTTCAAAAGCATAAAGTCAATCAATTTTACACTGCTCCTACAGCTATTAGAGCATTAGCAAAACAAGGTACAGATGTAATAGAACATTATGATTTATCCTCGTTAAAAGTTTTAGGGTCTGTAGGAGAACCTATTAACGAAGAAGCTTGGCATTGGTACAATGAAAATATTGGTAAAAAGAAAAGCCCTATTATCGATTCTTGGTGGCAAACAGAAACTGGAGGAATAATGATTTCTCCAATACCTTATGTAACACCCACGAAACCAACCTATGCAACTTTACCATTTATTGGCATTCAACCTGCATTAATGGATGAAAATGGAAATGAATTGAAAGGGAATCAAGTTGAGGGTCGTTTATGTATTAAATTTCCTTGGCCAAGTATCGCTAGAACAATATGGGGAAATCATCAACGGTATAAAGAAACTTATTTCTCTGCATTTGACAACAAGTATTTTACTGGAGATGGGGCACTAAGAGACGAAGTTGGGTATTATAGAATAACAGGTAGGGTAGATGATGTGATTATAGTTTCTGGACATAACCTAGGAACTGCACCCATAGAAGACGCTATTAATGAACATCCTGCAGTTGCAGAATCTGCCATTGTTGGCTTTCCACACGACATTAAAGGAAGCGCCTTGTATGGATATATTACATTAAAAGACACGGGAGAATCTAGAAATCATGATAACTTAAGAATTGAGATCAATCAATTAATTACAGACAGAATAGGTCCAATAGCCAAACTTGATAAAATACAATTTACAAATGGGTTGCCGAAAACACGTTCGGGAAAAATTATGAGAAGGATTTTAAGGAAAATTGCTTGTAATGAAACTGATCGTTTAGGGGATACAAGTACCTTATTAAATCAAGAAGTTGTTCAGGATATAATTGATAACGCCCTATAAAATTATTAAACTATTAATTGTGATGAGATTATTTTTCCTTATTCTGTGGTAAAAGTAGATGCGGGTAATCCTTCTCTATTAAATAAACTTGCAACACTAGTGTCTTTCCATGCATACCTAGCATATTTTGGATTTTGGATTTTGGAAGAATATATATAAACCTTATTATTTTTAATATATGCTTCTGCTGCAACATATTTTTTATCAGCACCTGCAATTTCAAATGCTGAAAGTTCTTTATCATAAGAAGTTAAACCAGAACCAATAAAATCAAATGTTACATTTAGTGTATTACCAGATACTTCAAAATTTTTATACAGTGGCCCAGAAGCTACCATAGATTTTCCATAATCATTAGAAAGTGCTAATCCAGCCAATCTATACCCAACATCATGTTTGTTTGATGGATGGATATCATCTATTTCACCAATATCTAATGTCACTACCATGCCAGTTTTTTCAACTTTTAATGTTTTTCTTTGAACATTTCGTAATGAGGAGGATAGGCCGTTATAATTCTCAAAAGGTGCTATTTGAACAAAATAAAACGGAAAATCTGAATTCCATTTTTTCCGCCAATCTTTTATCATGGCTGGGAATAGAGTTTCGTACTCTTTAAATCTTGAAACATTATTTTCTCCCTGATACCAGATGCTACCTTTAATATTATAAGGTATTATGGGGTTTATCATTCCATTAAAAAGGGCTGATTTTGAGTTTTGAGTATAGCTTTGTACTTGAGGTCTTTTTGAAAAATTTATAGATGGATCTTCATATAAATAAAAAGAATAATAGGGCCACGTTTGCTCCTTTTCATTAAACTGATTGTATACCTCAGCAATAACTTTATAATTCCATATTCCATTTAATGACTCGTTAGCCCCCAAAGAATTATTTAACGAAATCTCACCAACCTTTCCCTCGTTGTATTGGTTTATGACCTTAATGATTATACTATTCTGACCAGTCTTGAGAAGATTTTTAGGTATTTTATATGATTTATTAGCTAAACTTTTTTTCCCTAAACTAGAGCCAATTTTTTCCCCGTTTATATAAGTAAATTCCATATCACTAATAGGTCCAAGATTAAGAGTATAATCGCCTTTAACTTCTTTTAATGAAAAAGATTTTTCAAATAAAATAGCTCCATCAAAATCATTTGTTTCAAAAACATTATCAAATGATCCAGGTAAGATTAGTTTTTCCCATTTCGTATAGTCTCGATAACTTGAACTAATATATTTATCATCTTTAAAGTCTAGCTTCTTCCATTTATCTGGCTTTCCTATAGGATCTTCCAAGAATAAGTACCAAACATCTGAGGGTAATTTGATGGATTCAAACTGAGAAAACCATTCTACTGATTTGGATGATTTACTAACCAATGTATCATAAGAACTCATGTCTTCTTTTAAAAAATCTATGGTGTTTAATGTTTCTCTGCTAGTCCAAGCTTCAATATCAGTTCCACCCCAGCTCGAATGAATAATTCCAACAGGAATATTTAATTTTTTATGTAATTTTTTAGCAAAAAAATATCCTACTGCACTAAAATTTGTAATGTTTTCTCCAATAGCTTTCTCCCAATTTCCTTCGAAATTACTGGTAGGTAACGAGCTTATTTGATTTGTAATATTAAGCATTCTAATTTCAGGGTAATTAGCTGTAGAAAGTTCTATTTCTGAATTGTCTGTTGTATTACAGCAATAATCAAAATCCATTTCCATATTTGATTGGCCAGATGCCAACCAAACTTCACCAATCATAACATCTGTTATTTTTTTGGTAGTAGTTTTGGTAATAATCTCTAATTCAAAGGGGCCACCAGCTTTCGGAGTTGGAATTAAGACTTTCCAACTTCCATTATTATTTGACATCCCAGAGGATATTTCACCCCAACTTCCTTTTATTGTTAAACTACTATTAGGTGCATATTCACCCCAAATCGCCACATTTTTTTCTTGCTGAAGAACCATTTGATTCGAAAAAAGTGGATTTAGTTTTAATGGATGTTTTTGAGGAGATTCACATGAAAAAAATAATGATATCATGTAAATCAAAAATACTTTGTAACAAATCTTTTTCATGGTTACTTGGCTAATGCCTTTTTAATAACAATTTCAACTAATTTTTCCATCACCTCATATCCTTTTTCATTTGGGTGAACAAGATCTGAGGCAGTTGTATACTCGGGAACCTTTAAACCACCTTTATCATCAACCATAGCAGAAAAGTAGTCTAAATAGATAAAATTATTCTTTTTAGAATATGCTTTTAAGGCCTTGTTTATTTTAATAATTTTCGGTGCAGGATCCAATCCGGGTTTCCAAGGATAATCTATTGCTGGTAAAATTGAAGAGATAATTACTTTTATTCCATTGGCATTTGCAATTTCAGACATAGACTTAATATTATCTATGATAGATTCAAGAGAGATGTATCCACTATTGCCTGCAATATCATTTGTGCCCGCTAGAATGATTACAACTGATGGGTTCAAATTAATCACATCCTCTCTAAATCGTAAAAGCATTTGAGGTGTAGTTTGACCACCTATACCTCTATTAATATAGTCTCTATTGTTAAAAAATTCTGGGCGCATCTGAATCCATCCTTCAGTAATTGAATTCCCCATAAAAACAACTCTATTTTTTGCTTCTGTATGGAGTTTAAGCTCAAGGTTAGCTTTATTATATAACATAGTATTTGCAAATGTATTCCAGTCCTGTGAATTTATTTCTTGGGTAAATGGTAAATACAATAATATAATTATTAGATGAGGTTTTAAATTCATGAGTTGTATTTTTAAGTATTACAAAGTAGTTCTAAATATAAAGTTTTTTAATTTAGGCCATTCAAATAAAACCTCATGAATAATTTCGATGTATAACTAATTAACATTGTCAAACAACTTCATAATAAAATAAACTTTTAACTATTATTTTCTGGATTTATCTCTTGTAATACGATTTATTATAAATTTGTTTTTTTACTCTTATAAAATTGTTAAATGGACATCACTTTTGAAATTTGGACTAAAGTAACTTCTACCATATTGTTTAGATACTTTTCATTTGCGAGTATAAGCTTTGTTTTGTTTTATGTGATATTAAAGAAACCGTTATGGTACAGAAAGATTCAGAAAAAGATTCCAAAACTAACGGATTACAAAAGAGATATCTTTTGGTCTTTAATAACCATTACCATCTTTGCAACTGTTATTATTTTTACGTTTGTTAAATTTAATCACCTTACAAACACCTATAAAAATATTGAAGAATATGGGTATCCTTATTTATTCTTCTCATTTTTTTGGATGCTTATCGTTCACGATACCTGGTTTTATTGGTGGCATAGAATTATGCATCACCCAACCTTATTTAAATACGTTCATTTAGTTCATCATAAATCTACCAATCCATCGCCATGGACAGCTTATGCTTTTCATCCTTTTGAAGCAATCATTGAAGTAGGAATTCATCCTTTTTTAGCATTTACAATCCCTTTATATGCTCCAGCTCTAGGAATGTTTTTTCTTTTTCAGATTTTATATAATGTATATGGCCACTTAGGATTTGAAATTTACCCTAAAGGATTTCATAAGCATTGGCTTGGAAAATGGATTAATACATCCGTAGCTCACAATCTACATCATAAAAAATTTGACGGAAATTTTGGATTATACCTATTGTTTTGGGATAGAATAATGGGAACCCTTAGAAAAGATTATGATGACACTTTTGAATCAGTTATTCAAAATCTAATTGATAAATAATACAGGTTATAGCTTACAGTATAGGTGCTGTTGTTTTTTATTCCAATTGTAAAACTTTTTATTGTTAGGGTGTTGTGTTCTTGGGCGTAACTTTAAGCCTAAAAATAGTAGTTTATTTTATGAAATTTTGAAGGATAGTGAAGAATTAATTATTAAAAAATTACGATCAATTAGGGATTCCTTTTATAGCTGCCATAGGGAGAGAAATATATTAATTTGAAAAAACATAAATTAGTGCAAAATGAATAAGAATTGCTAATTAGATTAATTATGAAAAAAGTAAGATTTTATTTAGTCAAACTTCCAGTTATTTCAATCACAATATTCTTTTTTTGTTGTATTGTAGCTGCATTAATTCACCCAGGTTCACACAAAGAAATTATTGGCTATCAATCAGATTATTATTCTTTTACCCATAATTTCCTCAGTGAACTTGGAAGCTTCAAAACAAATACAGATGAGACAAACACTGCTATTATTCAAAAAGATAACACTCCGTCCATGCTTTTATTTAATGGAAGTTTGATTTTAATTGGGGCAACTTTAATGCTATTTTACTTAAATTTTAAAAAAGTGTTTAGTCTTACTGAAGACTCAAGCAAGTCAATATTTTATTCTAAAATTACCATGCCTATAGGCTTACTAGCAGGATTTTTTTATGCTGGTGTTGGGCTTGTACCTCATGATCTTCATTTTGGGGCTCATGTGTTTTTTGCAAATTCTGCCTTTCTAACGCTCTTCTTTCTGTGTATTCTCCATAGCATAACAGTTTATCATTCTAACTTCCTCAGTAATTCCTATGTTATTGGCTATGTAGCCTTTTGTATCGTACTATTTATTTATTTGAGGATTATATTTTTTGGACCTCAGATTGGTCCTGGAAAAATATATAGCAAAGTAGATCTTATGCTACAAGTAATCGCTCAAAAGTCAATTGTACTAACTTTTATGGCTGCCATACTTCACCAAGTTTATGGTTTTAATTTACTCTTGAAAAAAAGATAAAAACTAAATTTATTTGTGTAATAAAAAAAGGTTCACAGAAATGTGAACCTTTTTTTAATTTTTAAAGCAGCTGCTGTAAAAGTTGGTATTACTTTACAGAGAAAAATTTTCTATAAATATGATCATCTAACATTTTTTCATATTTTTTAGTAAAATAGTTATCCCAAAAATCATCTATTTCTTCGGAATGTGCATTGTTATATTCTTCATCGTTTGCCCAAGTGCTTAACCACATGTAACGGTGTTCTTTTGCTTCATCATTTGAACTTACTTGATATACTTTATATTTATTGGCTCCAAATCCATTTTTTTCATAAATTTTATTAGCCCTGTCTAAATCATTTTGAAACTCTTCTATGGTTATTCCAGTAGGTAAGTCAAAAACGTGTAAACTAATTCGTTCTTTAGATTGAGAGAATGCTAAAGCAGAGATTGAGAATGCTAGTAATACGATAAGTTTTTTCATGATTAATTGTTTTTAAAAACTAAATATAATAAAAGTTAATTTAAGTTTCCACCGCCTATTGATATTAATCTTTTTTTAATTCAAATATTCAATAACAATTAATAATTTCATGGCTGAATACAACATAGTTTGGATATAAGTTAGTTTCCAGCAATAGGTGTATCTAAAATACCTACAGATAATTCAGCCCATATTAATAAAAATATTAAAACCAATATTCCAATATATAAGGTTCTATTTTTAAAGTCTTTTGTGTACTTAATGACGAAATCTATTCCAGCACCCAATATAGTAAGTAAACAACCCATCATAATGAAATCGAATAGGTTCCAGCTAATTTCATCAGTGAGCATCATTACTATTAATGGAATAAATAGTAATAAAAGAGGATAAAAAATTCTTTTTGGCATATTCAAAAATAAATAAAACGGCTGCACTATAAAAGTGTAACCGTTTTATTGTTTAATTGTATAAATATTTTGATAAATTAATAAGTCCTGCAGATTCCAATAAAGAATCTTCTCTGAATTAAAATTCATTAATTAGTTGTTCTTTGCAATTATTAAAATATTCATTAAATTTGATTAAATCATTAACTAAATAATTTACAAGATGAAAAAAATACTACTTATTATATTATTCTTAGGAGTTAATTCAATCTGTTTTTCTCAAGATTCAAAACTAACAAATGATGAGAAGCAGCAGATTTTAGCTGAAAGTCCATTCAATAATGTTTATCCTGAATCAATTCTTAAAAGTTCAGCAACTTATTTTAAAGCTCAAATGGGCTTATATAAAGAAGGAGCTATAGCCGAAAAAGAGGCTCATTTAGTAGCACTTGGAACATCGGCAGCGGTTAAATGTCAATATTGTATTCCTTATCACATAGCTGAGTTAAAAAGGTTAGGAGCTTCAGAAGATGAAATAAAAACGGCAGTTCTTATAGCAGCAGATATTATGAAAATGAGCACATTGTTTTATGGAAATGAATTTGATTTAGAGGCTTTTAAAAAATTACTTAAAGGAGAGTAAAAACTTAAAATATTACTTTTTAAATTTAATTAAAAAAAAGGTTTACAGAGATGTAAACCTTTTTTGTTCTCCTTACACTTTAAAGTTGAAGTAGAATTCTATTTTTTAATGGCTTTAGTAATGTAAAATTAAAACCAAATAAGTTTTATTGTTAATTAATCCATCCACCAATCTGAGGTCTTAATTCTGCCCCGTAAGCCACAGCTTTAGCCTTAAGTTCATCTGAGGCATCCCCAGCGATGATTACTTTATTCAGAGTAAATAGTCTCATAAATTCTATGGAATACTGGCTCTTTTCAAAGTTATTTAAGTGGTGAACAAAGTCGGAGGAGGTGTAATATTTTTCAACTAGATTAACTCTTTTTCCATCAGAGGAAATAAAGTATCCAAAATCGTATGTTCCAGGTTCTGTTTCCCTTACAAATTTGCTAAATCTTTTTAAAAATTCTTCTACATCTGTTGACGAAAATCCTTTATTAACTTTTAATTCTGCTAATCCAAGCACTCTTTGGGAGTTTTTGTTTACCCCTTCAGCAGCTTTAACTTCTCTGTCGATTAAACTTGGATCAAAAAAATGATAAGCGGAGACTATTTTTTCATTTTCAAAACGGAAGCCGTGATGAACAATAATTTTTACATCTTCACCAGTATACTTTCCCTTTCCTGTCCACTGAAACCAGGCCATAGACCATGTTGTTCCGTTGTTATATTTAGCAGAAGTAAGATTTATTTCTTCACTATCATTTTTAATATTATCAAATAAATCATGATGTCCTTCTGCAGCTGAGAGCCACCCCTCCTTATCTACTTTGACATTGTTAAAGTAGAATTCTCCAGAATCGTCTGAAATCATATCCGCAATTTCACGAAATTTACCTTCAGAATATTTTTTCATTAATTCTTTAGTCATTTGAACTTCAGTACTCTTGTCATCTGAAATGCCACTAAGTTCACCAGTTGGAATCTGACTACAACTCAAAAAGATTGTAGTAAGTAATAGTAATAATAAATTCTTCATAATAATTTAGTTTACTCAAATATAATAAATAAAAGTAATTGATTTAAGACGTTTAGAAATTGCAGAATTGAATGGAGAAGCTATGCCTATGGTTTAGTTTTTTATTCTTCTTGACTCCATTTTCTCACTCCCTCAATTTTACCATCTCTGATATAATGTCTTTCAAAAAATCTATATTTTTCAATTTCTCCATCCTTTCTATATCTTGTTTCAGTAAATGGAAACATTACAACAGTTAAATTCTCATCATAAGATGGAATTACAGGAATTACATCATAAACGCTTCTTCTAATTGAGTCATATGGTTCGTGCATAGCTTTTGCAAGTTCAATTAAACTAGGTAAATCAAATTCAAGTTTATCCAATCCTTTTTCAGGATAAAAAAAGACAGTTTTTTGATAATTTTCTTCATTTACAAAATCATAATCTTGATTTACAAATGCATTTGAAAAATCTAAGGCTAATTGAGCGTGCTCCATACTTCCAATTGAGTAAGTACTACCTTTATTATTGCCGCTTAAAATTTTACCAACATTTTTATTTACAATAGTTTCATTGTTTTGACAACTTATTATTAAAAAAGTAATTGTTATAAGTAGAGTGATTTTTTTCATTTTAATATCTTTTAGTTAATAAACACTAATATAAAAAAATCTTATTAAAATGTTAGATTAACCTATATATGAGGTCTTGAGATAGCTGAATTGAAGGAGGAAGTTATGCCTATGGTTTTATTATTCTGAAACTGGAGTATGAGGAATCAATGCTGAAATTTTAAACTCACCATTCTTTTTTCTTAAAATATATGTAGCCGTTCTGTTTTTGGCACCCATTATTGTACTATCCTTTAAAAATCTTGTAAAATTCATTTCGATTACAACTATATCATCATCTTTTTTGTAATGCTCCCAACTATTAGTGATTGAATAACCGTAATTATTTTCTTCTAAAGTGTTAAATGAATTTGTTAAAAATGACACTAATTCTTTTTTAGTTTTATAAATAATAGTGGAATCACTAAGATATAGGGAAAATGGTAATTCGTAAATTTCCTCTGAGATAGTTGTGAAATCTGCACCACTCCAAGCGCTAACATATTTGCTGTACATTGTTGTAATTTCAGAAGGAATATTAAATGTTTTTGGTGATGGCGAGTTTTTACAGTTATAAAACACTACACTAATTAATATATAATAAATTAAATTTTTCATAATTAAATTGACTTATTCCAAATATAAGAAACGTAAGTTTAACCTACTTAGAGTGATAGAAATAACTGAACTGAAGGAAGAAAATATGTCTGTCAAATATTGGAGAAAATAAAAATTAAATTGTTGAGCAGTCGGGTAGAGCAGTGAGAGCCAATAAAAAAAGGCTTACATTTCTGTAAACCTTTTTGCTCCCCCTATTATTCAAAGTTGCAGCACCAATAAATCTTTTAGTGAATTAAGTTAGAACTGAATATTAAATAGGTCTAATTATCATTTAGTAAAAGCGATACATCATCATAAGCTTCTTGGGATAAGACCTCAGTCCATTCAGTCTCACCCTTATAAACAGCTAAATAAGTTACGTCTTGATGTTTTGAGGAGGAGTGCCAGTGCTCTGTATTGGCAGTACATTTTAAAATATCACCTTCCTTGATCACAATGGGTTGTTTCCCTTTTTCTTGGTAATAACCTTTTCCGGAAACAACAATTAAAACCTGACGATCTGTATGCTTGTGCCAATTCAATGTTGAATTCGCCTTAAAAGTAGCTTTAGTAATGTTGTAGGATAATGATTCATCTGATCGAATCAGTTGATTCAACCATGCTTCACCTAAATAATTGGTGTTTGGTGCCTTAAATCCTTCTTCAAGATATGATATCACTTCGTATTCATTGGTTTGTGCTTGAATGCTTAGGGATAAAAAAGTAATGAGTAAAATCAGAATTTTTTTCATTGTTCAGGTTTTTAGTAAAAGTAAAAAAAAACGGCTACACTATAAAAGTATAACCGTTTTATCAAGCCTTTTTGCTCCCCCTGTTATTCAAAGTTGCAACACAATTTCTTCTTTTAACGATCCACTCGTCTTGGACGATATCCATTTCTCCTTACCGAATAATACTTAAGTAAAGAATGTAAACTTCCTCTAATTGTGAAGGAAGTGGCTCAATAATTCCTTGGTTTCTAATTTGTGGCTAACGTGCTTGTATATGGTTTGTTGCGTGGTGTAAGCACTAAAGTTAGCAAATAAAAAACCGAATAGAAAATCCGCGAGGATTTTCGTAAGTAGGCTAGAACTAGCAATGAATTATACACGTTGTTAGCCTTTCGTTTTTTTGTCTTTAAAATTAGTATTCCAAAAATAGATTTTTAAAAATTTATACTATATTTTAAGACTGGTAATAGTCCATTAAGCTCTATCGTAGTTTTTGTAATCTTATTTGTTGCATCATCATAAAAATAATCAGGAACAGTTTTATTAAGCCTATTCGTTACATTTTGAATATTGAGACCTAAACTATGTGTGGATTTCTTCTTATTCCATTGATAGTTTATACCTAAGTCAAGACGATAATAATCTTTTACTTTTTCTGTATATGGTATGGTAGAAAAAATTTCCGTTTGATTAGCAATTGAAGCGGCTTCGTCTATAGCTGTAAATCGTTGTCCTCCCGTAAGGTTAAATTTCGCATTAACTCCCAAGGTTTTATTACTTTTATTTCCAATTTTAAATTCTTTTCCTGCCAAGAAATTGAACACATAATTTCCATTAAATCGCGTGTTGTAATAACTAGAATTCCCAATTTTATATTTAGAATCGTATAATGACAATGTAGTTAAGTAATAGAATCCTTTATTTAAAAAGCGTTCTAGCGTAAATTCTATTCCATAGTTTTTGCCTTTCCCATCATTAGTTAATGGTATATCTGTAATATTAAAAACATCGAATAGTTGGGCATTTATTACATTATAGCCTGTTTGTCCAGTGTTATCTACAGGTAGATTAAACAGGTTTTGGTAATAGGCTTCTGCTTTAAAATGCGTGTTTTTACTTAATCGCCAGTTATATCCCAACACATAATGCAATGCTTTTGATAATCCTAAATTTGTATTCAAAAATTGAGTATTAGCGTCTGCTTTCACAAGATAGGTAGACAAGCGTTCGGCTCTACTGTGCAAACCTGCACCAAAGCTTAAAGAGTGTTTGTTGTTTAATTTATAATTAAGTCCTAAACGAGGTTCTACAGCACTACTATTTGTTTTAGCAAAATGTAAAAAGTGCAATCCTGAATTCAATGTTAATTTATCTGTAGCTCTATATTTCCACTGAAAATAACTCTGAAAAATAGTACTGTTACCATCTACTTTATCGTTAGTTGGGACTAAATGACCTATGTCATTAGAGCCTGTATGATAAGAAATCGTTTTTTCTTTAAGATGGCTTAAAGTGACTCCAGTACGAATAGTGTGTTTTGCGTTAAACTTATGATTTATAAAAGAAGATAAACGCAAAGCTTCGATTTTTGAATCAAATTCACTTCCCTTTAATGGGTCTATAACACCATTATTTTTTGTTTCCTCTTTAAGATTTGCACCATCTAAAGAATAGGAAATGTTTGTTTTTAAATACGTTCTATCTTTTAAAAATATTCGATGTCCTAAACCTGTAATAAAGGTACTTACATTATTATTAGAACTATTTTGAAAGTTACCTGTTGTTGGCGTGCCACTTTCACTTTCTGAAGCGGTATCCGATGACTTTATAATATTCTTACCATATAATCCATAGATATTAAAAGTTCCTATTTTGGAAGTAGGAAGGTTGATGTTGTAATTTAAATCTTGATAATTTAAGTTTCCTCCTTCACTTAATTTAACGCCTATTTTATCTAAAATACTAACGGTAGAATACCTGTAATTAATTAGATAAGATGCCTCACTTTTTTTACTAAAATAGCCTTCGGTAGCTATTCCAAGTCCTAAAAAACCAGCATCGATTGTGGTTTCTCTTTTCTTATTGTTTCCTTTACGAAATCGTAAATCAAAAACACCTGCTAAACCATTACCATATTCGGCAGGAAAAGCCGAAGTGAAAAAATCGGTCTTATCCAACACATTAGAGCTTAACATACTTACTGCACCTCCTGTAGAATACACAAAATGGTTAGGATTGGGAACTTCTACACCCTCTAATCGCCATAAAAGCGTATTGGGTGAGTTTCCTCTAATCACAATTTCGTTATTTAAATCATCACCGTTTCCTGTTACACCAGCAAAATTTTGCACTTGCCTAGCTGGGTCACTAAAAGATGCTGCGTATTTATTAGCTTCTTGAACATTTAATGAGCGAGCACTTACTGTTGCAAATTCGTTAACTGTTTTGTCTTTCTTTTTACCTGCTAAAACGACCACCTCATTAAGACTTTCAAGATTTTCTATTAATCCAATATTTAAAAGTACTTCTTTACCAGCAGTTACATTTATATTAGATAGCGTAATAGTTTCATAACCTACAAATGATACTATAAAGGTTTGTTTGCCAATTGGAACATTGTTTAAAACAAACTTTCCGCTTTCATCAGAAGTAGTTCCTAAGGATGGATTACTATTTTTAATTATAATATTAGCGAAAGGAATGGTTTCTTTAGAGTCTTTGTCTGTTATAACACCTCTAACTGTTTGTTGTGCTGATAACGAAAAAGGCAACACGAAAAATAAAATAATTGAAAAAAAATTGAGCTTCATAAAAATATAAATTTATTTGTTTGGCAAAAAAACTCATATTTTTATGAATTAGTGTTCAAATGGATATAGTTGAACAACTACATTGTATTGGTAGTTTGTAATTTATTGATTTTTAGATTTTTTGTATTGTATAGGTGTCATTTCTATATGTTTTTTAAAAAGGGTATTAAAGGTGCTTTTAGAACCAAAACCACTTTCATAAGCGACACCTTCCATACTTAAATGTTGTTTTTTTGGATTTTTAAGAAGTGATTGGCTATATTCTAATCTAAATTTATTTACATAGGTATAAAAATTCACATTATAATTGGTATTGATAACAAATGATAAAATATGTGTCCTTGTATTTAATTTTTTGGAAAGTATTGATAATGAAAGATTTTTGTTTAAAAATGGTTGTTGTTCTTCCATTAATTTTTCTAGATCATTAACTATTTCAAGTACTAAATTTTTATCTATAAGCTCTTCTTTTTTAGTATCGTTTATTTGTGGTGATTCACTTTCAATAGCTTGGATGTGTTTTGGTTTTAATTCAAATATTTCTCTTTGCTGTACAATATGATAGCCGCTATAAAACAAAATAAGTAATAACATAAAATTGAAAAAATATACAAAGTAATTTTCTTCATAACTTATTTCAAAAACTAAATGAATTATTAAGAGTAACGGAAATACAAGAACTAAATTATAAAGCCAATTTAAACTTACTCCTTGTTTATTAGCGTGAAGTTTTAAAACATTTTTTTTATGTGTAAAGAGCATCTTTATTACAAAATAGAAAATGATTACAGAAAATAAAAAAAGCACAATTATTGAAAAGGTATCTAAAATTTCATAGTTGTTTTCTAAAAATAAACGATTAGTCTCAGTACTATTTAAAAATACCCAAACCATAACCACCAATACAGAAGGAATAAATATTAAATAATGTTTTTTTAAGAAATGATTAGGCGTGTTCACAAAGTTATATACTGATAAATAAAGAAATGAAGGAATAAGGAATTTGATACTTTCAAGGACAATATCTATACCAAACCATTCTTCAAAAAAATATTCTCCAATTAAAGGAAGTGTAAATAGCAATGATATAAAACCAAAAAGAATGGCTAAATATCTATTCGCACTACTATTAATTTTATTACTTAATGAATAGGTTACAAAAGCAAGCATTAAAGCTAAGCCTATTTGTATAAAATAAAATTCCATATTTTTTTGAATTTATCAGTTCGTAAAACAACTCAACGTAGTGTTTTTTTTAATATTGTTTTTGAATTTTTGTTTAATTGTGGACGGTTTTGTCAAAATGAAGGCTAACTCCTTATATGTGGAATAAATTTCCTGTTTATAGGTCTATGTTTCCGGATAACAGGAGCTTTTGTTCTCGTTTATCATTTTAATTCAAATATAATGAAACTGAAGATAAAGAAACTTTAAACTTTTTCAATCCTTTTTTGGACTGGTCTTATATTCACTGGGAGATCATCTTTTAATCTTTGAGGGTGTTTGACCGAAGTCTTTTAATTAAAAAACGGCTACACCATAAAAGTATAACCGTTTTATCATTATATGTTGCTCCCCCTCTTGGGCTCGAACCAAGGACCCTCTGATTAACAGTCAGATGCTCTAACCAACTGAGCTAAGGAGGAGTTTGCTAGAATAAATTTATTTTAGCGTGTGCAAATATATATCTTTTACAAAAAGCACAAAAACTTTTTTTGCAAAAAAATACCATATCAACTGTTAGTTTATCTAATCCTTAAAAACTACTAATGATTTTCATACGTTAAAGCTTTTTAACCAACATTTTACTAAACTATATTCAGTCATATTTAAATGCCTAAATAAATCGCTATTTTTTGTAAAAGTTGTATTTTTACAGACAATAATTAGCATAGATATATTGTAATCTATTTTTATGGATAAGTTTTCTTTCTTAAATGCAGCACATACCGGTTATATAGCCGATTTGTATGATAAATATTTACAAAACCCAGACATTGTAGAACCTAGCTGGAGAAGTTTTTTTCAAGGCTACGATTTGGCCAATGAAAATTTCTCTTTCACAGACGATTCTGAAGTATCAGAAGAAATTCCACAATCTGTTAGAAAAGAATTTCTAGTAGTTGATTTAATTAATGGATACAGAACAAGAGGGCACTTATTTACAAAAACCAATCCGGTTAGAGATAGAAGAAAATACACTCCTACTCTAGATATTGAAAATTTTGGACTTTCGAAAAGTGATTTAGATAGTACTTTTAATGCAGGAGAAATTGTAGGAATTGGTCCAAAAAAGCTTTCTGAAATCATTGTACATCTAGAGAGAACCTATTGTGACTCTATTGGAGTTGAGTACATGTACATGCGAAATCCAGAAAAATTAACATGGTGGAAAGATCGACTCATCGTAAATGATAACCATCCAAATTATACTCAAGACGCAAAAAAGTATATTTTATCAAAATTAAACCAAGCGGTTACTTTTGAAAGTTTTTTGCAAACTAAATATGTAGGACAAAAAAGATTTTCATTAGAAGGGGGTGAGGCTTTAATTCCAGGGATTAGTGTAGCTTTAAGAAATGCAGCTGAGGTATATGGGGTTGAAGAATGTGTTTTAGGAATGGCCCACAGAGGTCGTTTAAATACCTTAGTGAATATTTTTAAGAAGCCTGTAAGAGACTTATTTAGTGAATTTGAAGGGAAAGATTTTGAGGATACAAATATTGATGGAGATGTAAAATATCACTTAGGATTAACCCTTAGTAAAACTTTCAGAAACGGAAAACAAATAAAAATGAATTTGGTTCCCAATCCATCACACTTAGAAACTGTTGCGGCAGTTGCTGAAGGTATTACAAGAGCCAAAATAGATAGAAAATACAACGGAGACGAAAGTAAAATTCTTCCCATTATAGTTCACGGAGACGCAGCCATCGCTGGTCAAGGAATTGCCTATGAGGTTACTCAAATGGCTAAGCTTAATGGGTATAAAACCGGAGGAACAATTCATATAGTGGTAAACAATCAAATCGGCTTTACTACCAATTATTTAGATGCTCGCTCTAGTACCTATTGTACCGATGTAGCTAAAGTTACATTATCTCCAGTCTTACACGTAAATGCAGACGATACAGAAGCGGTTTGTCATGCCATGGAGATGGCATTAGATTTCAGAATGAAATTTAAAACAGATGTTTTTATAGATTTATTAGGGTACAGAAAATACGGGCATAATGAAGGTGATGAACCTCGTTTTACACAGCCTAAATTATACAAAGCAATTTCTAAACATAAAAACGTTAAGGATTTATATGCTGCGCAGTTATTAGAAGAGAACACCATAAACTCTGAGTATCTTCAAAAAGTAACTACAGATTTTAAAGAACTATTAGAAACAGAATTTAACGAATCTAAAAAAGTAAAAACATCTAAAGTTAAAGAGTTTATGCAATCTACCTGGAAAGGGTTTGAGCGTCAACACTTAGCATCGATGTTGCAGACAGAGGACACTACCTATTCAGTAGATAAATTAAAACATATTGCAAAAGTAGTATCTACTGTTCCAGAAAATGTTCAGTTTGTTAGAAAAGCAGAACGTATTTTGCAAGGAAGAGCAAAAATGGTTTTTGACACCAATACACTAGATTGGGGTATGGCAGAAAATCTTGCTTATGGTAGTTTATTAGAAGAAGGATTTAACGTTCGTATTTCTGGTCAAGATGTAGAAAGAGGTACTTTTTCTCACAGACATGCCATATTAAGAGATGAAATTTCTGAAGAAAGAATTAATTTATTAAACAACAACCCAAATAATTCTGGAAAAATGACGATTTATAACTCGTTATTATCTGAATATGGTGTGTTAGGATTTGATTATGGGTATGCCATGGCAAATCCAAATACATTAACCATTTGGGAAGCTCAGTTTGGAGATTTCTCCAACGGAGCTCAAATTATGTTTGATCAATACATATCAGCTGCAGAAGACAAATGGAAAATGCAAAATGGGATTGTAGTATTGCTTCCGCATGGGTATGAAGGACAAGGGTCTGAACATTCATCTGCAAGAATAGAGCGTTACTTACAATTGTGTTCAGAAGATAATATGACCGTGGCAAACTGTACCACACCTGGAAATTTTTATCATTTGTTACGAAGACAAATGAAGCGTAATTACAGAAAGCCTTTAATTGTTTTTACACCTAAAAGTTTATTACGTCATCCAAAAGCGGTTAATTCCATAGAGGATTTAGCTACAGGAGAATTTCAAGAAGTTATAGACGACTCATTAAACCCATCTAAAGTGACCAAACTTGTTTTTTGTATGGGTAAATTCTATTATGATTTACTAGCAGAACGTGAAATTTTGGAAAGAGAAGACGTAGCCTTAGTTAGAATAGAACAATTATTTCCGTTACATTTAGAAAAAATACAACGCGTAATAGACAGATATCCTGCTGTAAAAGAATACATCTGGGCTCAAGAAGAACCAAGAAATATGGGAGCATGGAGTTTCATGCTAGAAAGACTAGAGTTGGTGAAATTAAATGTAAGATCTAGAAAATATTATGCTGTTCCTGCAGCAGGGTCTAGTACACGATTTAAAAAACGACACAAAGCAGTTATAGACAGTGTTTTTAATGACTCTAAATAATTGTTTTAATAAAATAATAATAAAAGCTGATTAGATTCAGTAAAAGTAAAATAAGAACTGATGATTTTAGAAATGAAAGTTCCTTCACCGGGAGAATCAATTACAGAAGTAGAAATTGCAACCTGGTTAGTTGAGGATGGAGACTATGTAGAAAAAGACCAACCTATTG
>Ga0209659_1000122_pt1 | contig 48416 bp, 34 predicted proteins | sample SaaInlLV_10m_DNA_FD_184658 | JGI IMG/M metagenome (GOLD analysis project Ga0209659, IMG submission 184658) | Marine microbial communities from expanding oxygen minimum zones in the Saanich Inlet - SI072_LV_10m_DNA (SPAdes) (version 2) | ecosystem: Environmental > Aquatic > Marine > Intertidal... | reverse complement strand
ATTTTATTTATATTACTTAGTCAGCTAATGTATGCTCAGATTTGTGATGTAGAGCAAATTGACGACTTACTTGAAAAAGAGCAATTCGCTCTAGTCTATTCAATATGTGATGCTTATCAAGACTGTGAGTCTGCATCCAATGAAAATATGGAGTGGATTCAATACCAACAATCTCGATGTGCTTTAGAGTTATTTAATGATGAAGCTGCAGTGAGGTTTGAAGATTACTTAAGTAATTACCCTTATGGTAAGTTTCGTAACAAGTCTTATTTAGCACTTTCTCAAATACATTTTAGAAACAAGGAATATGATAAAGCTATTGCTAAGCTTAATATGGTAGATGTTTTTGAGCTTGATTTTGAAGAGGAAGCTATGTATTATTTCCGATTAGGGTATTCGTATTTCATCACAGGAAACTATGAGGATGCTAAAGTGTCCTTTTTTGATATCAATAACATCAAATTTTCTTATTCGGATTTGACCACCTATTGTTTGGGTCATATGGCTTATGAAGAGGGAAACTATGCTACAGCACTCAAAGAATTTAATAAGCTTGTAGAAACACCAAAGCTAGGAGTTATCAGTAGATACTATATTACCCACATCTATTACTACCAAAATCAGTTTGAAGAGCTAATAGATTTTGCAAAGCCTTTGTTGGAAGCCAGTTATAATCCGAGCCGAGATTCGGAACTAGTGCGACTAATTGGAAATGCTTATTACGCTTTGGAAGATTACGAGTCTTCAGTAGAATATCTGCAAAAATATCTTCAGAATAATACTCTTGACAGGTTTGAGCATTACCAACTAGCAACTTCTTATTTTGAGCTTAGCAAGTTTGATGAGTCTATCAAACACTTTGAAGATATTTTGTTGGAAGAAGATAGCTTGTCTCAGTTTGCTGCTCACCAATTAGCTAAAGCATATTTAAGTCAGGATGAAAAATCTAAAGCTATAAATGCCTTTAAGTATGCGTCTGAAATAGATTATGATTTAGATTTAAAAGAAGATGCTGCTTTTAATCGTGTGAAGCTAATTTTTGAGCAGAATAATACTCTAGAAGATGCGGTAAGTATTATAGAAGAGTATTTAGAAAACTATCCTTCATCAATTCATACATCATACGTTCAGAATCTACTCATAAAAGCATATACGTCAACAAAAAACTATCAGTCTGCTATTGATAAATTATCAGTTTTAACTGATTTGACATTTGAGCAGAGGCAGGTGTATCAAAAGTTGAGTTACTTTCTTGCAATAGAAAATTACCTTTCTGGAAAGTATGAGGCATCAGTTGATTGGTTCAAAAAGTCATTAAAATACCCTTTAAATTCTGTCTTTATAGCTAGGAGTTATTTTTGGATGGGAGAAGCCTATTACCAGTTGGGGGATTATAATAAAGCCGTTGAAGAATTCAATGATTTTCAATTTGAAGATGGTGCATTTTCTTTGAGTGAATATTCTGAATCATACTATTCGCTTGCATTTTCATATTTCCAAATCAAACAATATGACAATGCTATAAAATGGTTCAGGAAGTACGTTAAGAAATCAATTGATAAAAATAAGTTAACAGATGCCTACTTAAGAATTGGAGATTCTTATTTTATGACAAGAAAGTACAATAGAGCTAAGGAATATTATGCTTTAGCTGAGGATCAAGGTGCATTTGATATTGACTTTTCAATACATCAGCAGTCTATTTGTTATGGATTGATTAATAAGCCGTCCAAAAAACGGGATGCACTGACAAAGCTTATAACAGAATTTCCAAATTCAATTTATCATGATGATGCTACATTAAGCTTGAGTTCTATTTATTTAAACGAAGGTAATATTGATAAGTCCGTAGAGTTACTCACTGACCTAATCGAAAACCATCCTAATAGCCCCTTGGTTAAAGTAGCACTGTTGAATATAGGCTTAAACTATTATAATGATGAAAAAAATGAATTAGCAATTACAAACTTCAAAAAAGTAATTGAAGAGTACCCTAATTCATCAGAGGCAAAAGAAGCTTTGATTGCCTTTAAAAACTTATCGGTTGAACAAGGTGATGTGAGTTCATACTTCAATTATATTGATGGACTTTCAGATGTTAGTGTTGATATTGCTTCAAAGGACTCCCTAAGTTATGAAGCCTCAGAAAATCTATACCTCAATCAAAAATATGATAAGGCTGCACAGGCATTTTCTAATTACCTAATTAACTATGAAGCCCCCATCTTCAAGCTTAAAGCCCACTACTATAAGGCAGAATGTTTGTATTTAACATCTCCTGAAAATGCTGTTGAGGATTATTTAATGGTCTTAGAATTTCCTCAAAACGATTTTACTGAACGTTCATTAATCCGTTTATCAAGAATTGAATTCGAGAGGGGAGAATACGGAACTGCGGCACTTCACTACAATAAGTTGCTCTCTGTGGCTCAGGATAATAATCTGATAAGAGAGTCGACTTTAAAGCTCTTTAAATGTTACACTCAACTTGGAATTAAACCTTCACAGTTTGAGTTTGCTGAGAAATTGTTGCTGATGGAGAAGCTTGATATTGAAACACAAAATAAGGCGAGACTCGTTATCGCAAATCATTACTTTGATCAGTCTGAATACTATATTGCTAAGAAGGAGTATGTTTTTGTGTCCCAAAACAATACTGCTGAAATGGGTGCCGAGGCAAAGTATCAATTGGCGTACCTTCATTTTTTAGCTGAAGATTTTGACTCTTGCGAAACAACAATTTACGAGCTTTCAGAAAAATACTACAGTGATTATTATATCGCCAAGGGCTTCATTCTATTATCTGACATTTACTTTGAGAAAGAAAATTATTTTCAATCGAAAGCTACACTTCAGAGTATAGTAGATAATTATCAAGGTGAAGACTTAGTTAATATATGTAAGCAAAAGATTTCTGATATAGAAGTTCTTGAAAACCAAGAACAAAAAGCAATTGATAAGGAAGATTTGATAATTGATTTGTTAGACTCCGTTGAATTAAATGAATTGTTTGAAGAAGAAAATACCGAAGAAGATGAAGAATAAAATTACTTTATTAAGTGTTCTGATTGTCCTTTGTAATATATCAGCGTATTCTCAAACAAATGACAATGATGATTTAGGGGTTCAAGAAGTTCAAATAACAAAGAGCTTCATACCTCAAATTCCTTCTGCCACAAAAATAAATCTTAGTCCTACACTTTCGGATACTATAAAAACAAGTAAACGAGTTAGCTATTTCCCAATCGATAAACGCTTTAAAACTAACCTTAATTTAAATCCTATCAAAGCGGCTAAAATTAAAGGCGAACCTATTTCCAAATTATATAACACATACATTTACGGAGGTGTTGGAAATATGAGTATGCCCACTTCAAGAATTTATTACAGTTCTGATAGGGATAAAAAAACAACTTACGCCCTTGCTTTGGGTTATAAAGAGTCTTATGCCGATATCAAAAGTTCTTTTGACGAAAATCAAAAAGTATCAGCGGCATTTAGAGAAACGGACTTTGCAGTGTATGCTAAAACGGACTTAGATGTTGGTATTTTAAATGCTTACATCAATAGAGAGGGAAGAATTCATCAGCTTTACGGTTATGACCCTACCGTTTTTAAATTAGATGAAAATCTTTTGACTAATCAGCAGTATTGGGGGTATACAAGTTTTAGTATTTCTTTCAAAAGTAAGCCGTCGGAAAATGGTAAGCCAACATATTTCACAAAATTATACGCCTACGATTTAAATGAAAATACAGAAAACACATTTTCCTGGTTGTTAGACCTCAGTCAGTCAATTGGTGTAAATGACTATTCACTTAGTTTAGGAGTGGACTATGATTTAAATAATTCTTCAGAAAAATACTCCTTTAACGACAGTCTAGCTAAAGAGTTGATTTTAACGTTTAGTCCTTCTGTTTCAAAAGAATTACATGGAGGGCAACTTAATGCTGGCTTTGAGTTCCAATCTTACGATAGCAGAGATAGTTCTGATGTAACCTATGCATTTTACCCCTTAGTTAGGTATGACTATCATTTTTCTGAAAACTATCAAAAAGCATTTGTTGGTGTTCGGGGAGGGCTTCAGGAAAATTCATACTGGGCATTAAGTAAACAAAACCCTTACATACTAAATGCATTATCTAATGACGGTGGTTCTTTGGAGTTGATAAACTCTCAAGCCATATATGATGTATTTCTAGGAATGGAATCCGTGCTGTCTAAAGACATTATGTGGTCTTCTGAAGTGTCTTATTCACGCGTTCTTGATATGCCCTTCTTTGAGCTTGATATGAATTCTGTCTATCAAAATAAGTTTAAGGTTGTTTATGATGATGTGAACTATCTCAATTGGTCAGGGAATTTAAATTGGAAACTATCTGAAAAAGCTAATGCGGATTTAGAATTGCAGTACAATAAATATGAACTCGATTCAATGCAGTCATTTGCATACAAACCTTCTTTCTTGAGCAAGTTAAAACTGGATTATAATATTGGAGATAAAATTATTCCTGCGGTTGAAGTATTTACAGCTTTTGGCCGTTCCACTACTAGTGAGTCATCAAACACTCCAGAATTAGATAATATTATTGACTTCAATCTATCCTTAGAATATAGATATAATTCTATTTTTTCAGCTTATTTTAAAGGTCAAAATCTTGTTGGAGGATATCACATTTGGCAAAATTATCCAGTCTTGGGTCCTCAAGTGTTTTTTGGACTTTCTTTTAAGCTATAACTTATTCACTTTTTGTTAATAAGTAGCCTTCTATAATTCGCATTTTTTTAAGCGACATATCTTGCTTTTTTTACCTTTGTTATCAATAGAAAATACCCTAGTTAATAAACATATATAATCAATGAGTGAAAATTTAGAAAATAAAGCTGATTACGGTGCCGGTAATATTCAAGTCTTAGAAGGTCTTGAAGCCGTAAGAAAGCGACCTGCCATGTATATTGGTGATATAGGTCAAAAAGGTTTACACCACCTTGTGTATGAGGTAGTTGATAATTCAATTGATGAAGCACTTGCTGGTCATTGTACCGACATCGATGTTATTATTAATGAGGATAACTCTATTACAGTAAAAGATAATGGTAGAGGAATCCCTACTGACATCCACCCAAAAGAAAAAAAATCAGCATTAGAAGTTGTAATGACAGTACTTCACGCTGGTGGTAAATTCGATAAGGATTCCTATAAAGTTTCTGGTGGATTGCATGGTGTGGGTGTATCTTGTGTTAATGCCTTGTCTATCCTTCTTACTGCTGAGGTGCACAGAAATGGTAAAATCTTCAAGCAAGAATATGAAAGAGGTGTTCCTAAATACGATGTTAAAGAAATAGGTACTACTGATATTACAGGTACTATAGTCACTTTCCTTCCAGATAAGGAGATTTTTCATGAAACTGTTTATCATTTTGATATTCTTCAAAGTCGTTTGAGAGAATTATCTTTCCTTAACAAAGGAATTAGATTGTCTTTGACCGATAAAAGAAGAAAAGATGAAGAAGGAAATGACATCAAAGACAATTTTGTCTCAGAAAATGGACTTATTGATTTCGTTGAATTAATTGACGAGAACAGAGAGAAATTATTAGAAAGTATCATTCACATGGACACTGAGAAGAATGGGGTGCCAGTAGAAATTGCGATGCACTACAACACATCTTACTCAGAGAACATCCATTCTTATGTGAACAATATTAATACACATGAGGGAGGTACGCACTTATCTGGATTTAGAAGAGCGTTAACGAGAACGTTAAAGAAATATGCTGATGAGTCTGGAATGCTTGATAAAGTCAAGTTTGAAATTGCAGGAGATGACTTTAGAGAAGGTTTAACTGCAGTTATTTCTGTAAAAGTTATGGAGCCTCAGTTTGAGGGTCAGACAAAAACAAAACTTGGTAATAAAGAAGTGGCTGGAGCAGTTGACCAGGCCGTAGGAGAGATGCTTTCCAATTATTTGGAAGAAAACCCTAATATGGCTAAGCAAATTGTTCAGAAAGTTCTTATAGCTGCTCAAGCCAGAAACGCTGCTCGAAAAGCACGTGAGATGGTGCAAAGAAAGAATGTGCTTTCAGGATCGGGACTTCCAGGAAAATTAGCAGACTGCTCTGATAAAGACCCTGAAAAATGTGAGATCTTCCTTGTAGAGGGTGATTCTGCAGGTGGAACGGCTAAGCAAGGTAGAGATAGATTCTTCCAAGCTATTTTACCTCTTCGTGGTAAGATTTTAAATGTTGAAAAAGCAATGCAACATAAAGTCTTTGAAAATGAAGAAATTAAAAATATGTATATGGCACTGGGTGTAACAATTGGAACTGAAGACGATTCCAAAGCGTTAAACCTTGAAAAACTTCGTTATCATAAGATTGTTATTATGACGGATGCCGATGTTGATGGTTCTCACATTGCTACGTTAATTTTAACTTTCTTCTTCAGGTACATGAAGGAATTAGTTGAAAGTGGTTATTTATATATCGCAACTCCGCCACTATATTTAGTTAAGAAAGGTAAGGAGCAACATTATTGCTGGTCTGATGACGAAAGAGATAGCATAGTACAAAAGCTAAATGGAGCAAGTATCCAACGTTACAAAGGTCTTGGTGAAATGAACGCAGAACAGCTGTGGGATACTACAATGAATCCAGATTCAAGAACTTTAAGACGAGTAACTATTGACAGTGCAGCAGAAGCGGATAGAATCTTTTCTATGTTAATGGGAGACGAAGTTCCTCCAAGAAGAGCATTCATTGAGCAAAATGCTAAATACGCAAAAATTGATATTTAATAAATAATAGTAATTGGTAAGAAAAGAGCCCTCATTGAAGGCTCTTTTTTTTTTATTTTATCTAATAAGTGTAATTGTTCCAGAACAATTCTCGCAATTAGTATGGTCATATATTCTATATTCAAAATCTTGATAACTCAAGACATATGAATATGAACCAGACTTGAGGTCGTTACCTGTAAACATATTTTTTCCGTCCCAATCTACAGTTGGATTATTAGTTTGGAAAATTACGGATCCATACCTATCAAAGATACTTATCGAAAATGTTTCAGTTCGCATAGCATGATGAAAAATCTTAAAGGTGTCATTATTTCCATCCATGTCAGGGGTAAATCCATTAGGTATGAAAAGAGTGTGTTCGTTTTTGATAGCAAGCCTTCCATAAGTGCTATCCTTACACATGAATTCATCTGTAACAACTAATTTTAAATCGTAATACTTAATGCCTACACTATCTAGGTCAGTAGATAAATCAATACCGTATACATCTTGTGAATTTGAAGTAAACCCATTACTCAATTCCCACTCCCATGCAGTAACATTTCCTTCAGAATTATCAAATAAATTCACGTAAGGATAATTAATAGTTACAGTATCATTGAGTATTCTGTAGTCTGCCACAACAAAAGGAGGTTGATTAATTTCAAAGCTTAAATGGTTTTCACAACCATTAGCATCTTCTACTTTTATTGTATACATTCCTTCTATTAAATTGTAAATATCTTCTTGATTTGAGTAGAAAGAATTAGGTCCATCCCAAGTGTACTTTAGAGGTAAATATTCTTCAGAATAGATTGGTAGATCAGGTCCGCCCCAAGTAGCCACTTCAATATATCCATCATTATTATAGGTACAGCTTTTGTGGCTGTAGTTAGAGACATCTATTGAGATTGAGTCTGGTTCAATCAAGTCAAATGTAATTGAATTAGGACAGCCTTCTGCATCAGTTACCGTAAATGTATAGCTTCCTGGTTCAAGTTCATAAACATCGGCTTGTCTAGAAATAGTGTCTAGACTTTGCTCGTCTACCCATGAGAAGTCATAGGGAAGGAGGCCTCCACTAGAAATACACGACACCCACGCATCATTTCCTCCGTAGCATTTAACGTTAAAGCCATTATAGTCAGAAACATTACTTAAAATTGATATTGATGAGTTTTCGTCCATGAAAAAGTTAGCAGTCTCTTGACAATTGTTGTCATCAGTAACAACAATTTGGTAATTACCAGTAGCTAAGTTGCTAATTGTATTCGTTCCATCTCCAGTAATTGGGTTGTCACCAGTCCATGAATAGGTGTAGTTTGGTGTACCTCCACTTACAGAAATAGAAATGACACCATCACTAAATCCAAAGCAACTAACTGGGTCAATAGATTCAAAAATTTGAATAGCTTGTGGGGGAGGTGAAATTATATAGGGTCCAAAATCACTTTCGCAATCTAAGGCATCAGTTATTGTTAGATTGTAAGAGTCGGCGTTTAGATTACTAATATCTTCATCAGATGAAGAGAATGTGCCAGATGCAGAGGTCCATGAAAAAGTGTATGGTGTTAATCCTCCATTTACATCTATATCAATAGCACCAAATATTTCACCAGGACAAATATTATCGTCAATCGTTTCTGTAACCGTTACTTCTGTTGAAACAAAGACTGTAACTTCATCAGAATAATCAGTTGGGCATTCTGAGGCTATCACTGTATAAGTTGTGGTAGCTAATGGGTCAACAGAAATGTCCGTTCCTTCGCCAACAAGGTTATTGTCTTCATCAAACCACTGTACATTAGAAACTGCTAAACCAGTAGGAGTATAGTGATGAGATTCATTTTCGGCTTCCCAAGGAGTAGCATTTCGACCAGGAACAACGATTGCAATAGAGCCATCAAGATTTTGAATACCCTGTACAGCTATATCTGATCCACCAGCACCATCGTCTGGGCAATTCATTTTATATTCAATGTTGTTCTCTATTATGTTAGTTGACTCTCTGAGAACGATTTGAAACTTCCCTTGAAAATTTGTGCAAGCACCACCATAAAGAGGTACATCAATCCAATTAACTACTAGAGCCCTATTAGGAGCTACACCGATAGTTTCATATCTTACTTCGCCTCCAACACCTGGGTTCCAGTCAGACCATGGTGCCATAATTGAGTTTACTGGGGCCAATGCATTTGGAATAGCTCCCGAAACGAATGTTGTAGGTTGACCGCATTCAAAAGTAATCCAGCCATTAGAGCCTATACAGAATTCATTGTAAACCTCACCAAAAAAACAGAAATCAAAACCTATATCAAAAGGACCCATCTCTGAATCATCAGACAAATTTACAATAGTACCAGAGTAGGCTTCGGTTGTGTATGGAACATTTTCTAAAACATAATCATTCGTACCCACAGAATTAGGAGTGTAATCGGCAGACAAGTCAACACTTTGAATTTCACATATGGTGATATCATCTCCTGCATCAATTTGAGAGTATGCAGATTCAATGTTTACTAAAATAATTGCTAACAGAAAAAATAGAATCCTCATTAAGAAAATGTTAAGTCGGTTAAGTTTAAACAGCCCATAAAGTTACGAATATATTTTTAGATTTTCAATTGGCTTTGAACGCAATCTTTGATTAAAACCATTTTTAGTGTTTTAAAAATTAGAATTGTTGATTCAGAATGTTAATTTTACATCAAAATTTAAGACATATGAAAATTACAGTTGTAGGCGCTGGGGCAGTAGGCGCAAGTTGTGCAGAATATATTGCTATCAAAAACTTCGCTTCAGAAGTAGTGTTAGTTGACATTAAAGAAAACTTTGCAGAAGGTAAAGCCATGGATTTAATGCAAACAGCTACTTTAAATGGTTTTGACACTAAAATCACGGGTAGTACTAACGATTATTCAAAAACAGCAAATAGTGACGTTGCTGTAATTACTAGTGGTATACCTAGAAAGCCAGGAATGACTAGAGAAGAATTGATAGGAATTAATGCTGGTATTGTAAAATCAGTTTCAGAGAACTTAATAAAACATTCGCCTAATGTAATTTTAATCATAGTAAGTAACCCTATGGATACTATGACTTATTTGGCACATCAAGTAACAGGTCTTCCGAAGAACAGAATCATTGGTATGGGTGGAGCATTGGATAGTGCAAGGTTCAAATATAGACTTAGCGAAGCTTTAGAATGTCCTGCATCAGATATAGACGGCATGGTTATAGGAGGGCATAGCGATAAAGGAATGCTTCCTTTAACTCGATTAGCAACAAGAAATAGTGTTAGAGTTTCTGAATTTATCACTGAAGAAAGATTACAAAAAGTTCTTGAAGACACTAAGGTTGGTGGAGCAACATTAACATCGATGTTGGGTACTTCAGCTTGGTACGCTCCTGGTGCTGCTGTTTCTTCATTAGTTCATTCAATTGTTTGTGACCAACACAAGATGTTCCCATGTTCAGCAATGTTGAACGGAGAATATGGTTTGAACGATTTATGCATTGGTGTGCCTGCAATACTAGGAAAGAATGGTATTGAAAGAATTGTAGAAATAGACCTTAACGATGCTGAAAAAGAAAAGTTAAACGATTCAGCAGAAGGTGTTAGAGCTACAAATGCTTTAATTGACTAAAACAATAAATAATTAGAGTGATTATTTTAAAATGGAGAGTTCGCTCTCCATTTTTTATTGGACAATTATTTTTTTCCAAATGATTTTTGAGTTGTCTAGTGTTTTAAATGAGATAAAATAATAGGCTGGTTGAAGATGACTAATATCAATTTGAGAATTGTTACTTACTCTTTTATTAATGAGTAGCTGACCATGTATGGAGTAGATTTTTGCAATAGCATCTTCTTCAGATTTAATATTTATTATATCATTAGAAGGGTTAGGGTAGATGTCAATTACATTAGATAAACCATAAGTTGTATTAGAACTTATAGTACTGTCATTGATGTAATAAAACAGCCCCCCAGATTGCATTCCGAAAAACATATCTCTTCTGCCATCTCCAGTAAAGTCCTCATACAAGCAGGCAACATTTTTGCCTTCTTGAGTATTTTGGAAATTATCGCTAAGCAGATTAAAAGTGCCTGATAAATTTCCAGAAATATTATTGTAATGGTAAATCTGTCCGCTTTCACTACCAATTAACATTTGAATTTCTCCATCCTCCACAAAGACAAAAGGGATACTAAAGCCATAAAGACTTTCATCATTATTGACAGAAATATCACCAAAATCTTCTAAGAGACTATTAAAAACAGGATTAGTTTCGGTGCCATTATTTTGAGCATAAGTAATGCTGCCGTCAACTCTACCAATTACCAAATCTAGCAGGCCGTCTTCATTCATATCGAATAAAAAAGGAGCAGAATGTTGACCAATATCAATTGAAAAGAAATTAACGTTTTCAAGTTCAAACTGGGCATCACTTCCTATTGCTGCGGTATTTTTGAAATAATGAATTTTACCAGTTCCATCACCAACAATTAAATCAACATCGCCATCATTATCTAAGTCTCCAAATGTTGGAGTTAGTCCAGCTACAGAAGTTACCAAGCTGGTATCTAAGTTGATTGCTGATAAGTTTCCGAAATCTCTATCAATTAATTCAAAGTTTGGTTCTGTTTCACTACCTATATTTCTTAGCAATGCCAATTGAGATGATGGATTATTTCCAGCGTGGTAGCCGTAATTACCTATAATCAAATCCTTCAGTCCATCATTATTATAATCTATCATTGAAGGATAAGCGGCCGTTCCAAAATCAAGTATAAGCTCTTGTAAAAAGTTGGTTTTTTCAAACTCAAAAACGGGAGCGTTGTCCGTTCCAGAATTTAAGAATAGGTAAATACTTTCAAAATCTTCAGCATTATTATTTGTGTTAGGGCTAACGACTAAGTCTCTAATACCGTCATTATTAACATCTAGATGAAACGCCGCTGGAAAGGATTCAATTTCAGCACTTACATTACTGCCGTTTCCAATGGGGAAATCTTGATTTACAGAAGTCATTAAAGCATCTTCAGAGTCACCAGTATTTATCAAAAGGTTGAGATTGTTAAAAGAAACGTCACCAAGGATGATGTCCATATCGTTATCACCATCAATATCTAAGGTAAGGGTAGAGGAGCCACTATGTCCGCCTGATGAACGGCTTTCAATTATTGGCTGATCTATTGTGGTTTGGCTTTGGCAACTGTTAAAGTCGTATTCGTTTAATCCTTCAAAAAACTTTCCCCAACAGTCGGTTTTGAGTTCAAAAATTAGGCTGTCGCAATTGCCATAAAGCTCCTGACTTTGGTTTTGGTGATACTCAACATAACCACCACTTTGTTTGAATGTCAATACATCTATATCGCCATCAAAATCTACATCTACAAATGAAGGGATATCAACTTCGGAAATAATAATTGCACTTTGTATTGGACCTAAGTCGCTGATAAGGGCATTCGTCTCAACTTCAAAACTCAATGAATTATCATCAGATGTATTTTTGTATACTCTAACATAACTGTCGTTATATGTGAAGATATCTTCTTTACCATCACAGTTGAAGTCGAGAAGTAAAGCCCATTTTTCAAGCTTAGGGAATGAACTGCTATATTCTTTAGAATAGGTGTAGTTTAAATCTGAACCATTTGAGTTTTTAATAAAAGCAAGAGTCCTATCTCCAATTCGTTCAAAAACAAAAACATCATTTATACCATCATTATTGAAGTCGATATTAGAAAGCTGAGACGAGCTGAGACCTCCTGTAAAGGGGTTTTGAATAATTGCACCATTTTCTAAAATTGATAATTCAGCCCTTTTAAGATGTTGTGAAAAGGAAGAAAGACTAATGAAAGTCAAATAAAAAATCAGCATTTTTTTCATACTAGCACAAATTTACGACTTATAAAATATATATAGTAGTCTTTGGCTTCACAATTCAGCTATTATTCCTTATTGTTTTTTCAATTGCTATTTCAAAATTGAAAAACTATATTTGCCCGTTCTAAACTAATCACAATTATGCAAAATAAAAGTTTTGTTTCTCTGTTTGCAATTGTATTTGCAATTGTATGTTTATATCAATTATCGTTTACATCTATTGTAAAAGGAATTGAAGAAGATGCAGTTGAGTACTCCAACGGAGATGAAATTAAAGAAAAAAGATACCTTGACTCTATAGCTACTGAGCCAGTATATAATATTGGACTTAAGAATTACACTTATAACGAGTGTAAATCTAGAGAAATCAATCTTGGTCTTGACCTTAAAGGTGGAATGAACGTTACATTAGAAGTGTCTGTCGTTGACGTTATTCGTGCGATGTCAAACTACAACTCAGATGAAACATTTAACTCTGCTATAAAACTTGCTCAAGAAAAACAAAGAGACAGTCAAGATAATTTCGTTACCCTATTTGGGCAATCATTTTCTGAAGTAAACCCTGATGGAAAGTTAGCATCTATATTTTACACTCCAGAATTAAAAGATAAAATCAATTCCAACTCAACTAATGAAGAAGTTTTAGGGGTTATTGGACTAGAGGTTGAAGACGCTATCAGTCGTTCATTTAACATACTCCGTTCAAGAATTGACAGGTTCGGTGTTACTCAACCAAACATTCAACGATTAGAAGGTTCAGGAAGAATCTTAGTTGAATTACCTGGTGTTAAAGACCCTGAAAGAGTTAGGAAATTATTACAAGGAACAGCTCAGTTAGAGTTTTGGGAAACCTATGAAAATACTGAAGTTATAGGTCTTATTGACCAAATAAATACATTTCTAAAGTCAACTGTTGAAGAAGTAGAAGAAGTTGCTACTAAAAATACAGAGTTGACTGAAGAAGCTGATGATAGCTCTGAGGACATGATTTCAGATTTATCTATTGATGAGTTAAGTGAAGGTTCTGAAGTAACTTCGGATAGCACAGCACTTTCTGCTGAGCAGTTTTCAAGAGAAAATCCACTTTACGCTGTATTATATCCAAATATCAGTCAAACAAATCAGCCAAACGGTGGGCCAGTTTGTGGTATTTCAGATATTAAAGATACTGCGAAAGTAAATGAGTTCTTAAGAATGGAAGAGGTTAAGAATATCTTACCTCGTGACATTAAGTTTTCTTGGACAGTAAAGCCTTATGATCCAGAAGGGAAATTTGTTCAATTAGTAGCCTTAAGAGTTACCTCAAGAGATGGCAATGCAGCTATGGAAGGTGATGTTGTTACAGACGCAAGAACAGATTTCGGTCAATTTAATGGTGTGCCAGAAGTATCCATGACAATGAGTGCTGAAGGCTCAAGACAATGGAAAAGATTAACTGCGGATAATATTGGTAAAAGCATTGCTATTGTACTTGACGATTATGTGTATTCTTTCCCAACAGTTCAGGCTGAAATTTCAGGAGGAAGATCTCAGATTACAGGTAACTTCACTATAAATGAAGCGAATGATTTATCTAATATTTTAAAGTCAGGTAAATTACCAGCTCCTGCTAGAATTATTGAAGAAGCAATCGTTGGGCCTTCTCTAGGTAAAGAAGCTATTGACTCAGGACTTAAATCCTTTATTATAGCATTGGCATTAGTGTTAGTTTACATGATGTTTTACTACAGTTTTGCTGGATTAGTTTCTAATATTGCTCTACTAGCAAACTTGTTTTTTGTGTTTGGCGTATTGTCATCAATTGGTGCTGTTTTAACACTACCAGGAATTGCGGGTATAGTTCTAACGATTGGTATGTCCGTTGATGCAAACGTTCTTATTTACGAAAGAATTAGAGAAGAGTTATTAAACGGTAAAGGGCTTAAATTAGCTGTTGCCGATGGTTACAAAAATGCTTATAGTTCTATTATTGATGCAAACGTAACAACCATACTAACAGGTATAGTGTTATATGTATTTGGTTCTGGACCAATTAAGGGCTTTGCAACAACTTTAGTAATTGGTATTTTAACCTCACTGTTCTCAGCGATATTCATTACAAGACTAGTATTCTACTGGAGACTTAGTAAGAAAGAGTCAGTGTCATTTGATAATAAAATTACCAGAGGTGCATTCAAAAATACTGCTATCGATTTTATTGGAAAAAGAAAAGTCTTTTACACGATATCATCAATACTTATTCTTATTGGAATCGGTTCGCTTGTAACTAAAAAGTTAAACTATGGTGTTGATTTTAAGGGAGGTAGAACATTTGTTGTAAGATTTGATTCTGCAGCAATTGAAAATGAAGAGTTAAGAAGTTCTTTAGCGAATTATTTTGTTAATGAAGACGGATTAAAAATGTTCCCAGAAGTAAAAACATTTGGTGACGAAAATCAAGTTAAAATTACGACTAAATACTTAATAGAAAGTACAGAATTAACTGCTGATGACTTAGTATTAACTCAGTTGGATGCCGGATTAGCACAGTTTGGTTCTTATGAAGTGATGAGTTCACAAAAAGTTGGTCCAACTATCGCTGATGATATTAAAGTGTCGGCATTATGGTCAATCATCTTTTCTTTATTCATTATATTCTTATACATCTTACTAAGATTTAGAAAATGGCAATTTAGTTTGGGTGCTGTTGCAGCCGTATTCCATGATGTATTGATTGTATTGTCAATATTTTCTATTTTCTATGGAATATTACCATTCTCACTTGAAATTGATCAAGCATTTATCGCTGCTCTTTTAACAATTATTGGTTATTCTCTTAACGATACAGTGGTTGTATTTGACCGTATTCGTGAGCATATGGCACTTTACAAGAAGAAAGAGTTTAATTCTCTTGTGAACAACGCACTTAACAGTACGTTAAGTAGAACAGTTAACACATCATTAACTACATTCTTTGTTCTATTGGTTATCTTCCTGTTTGGTGGAGAGGTAATTAGAGGATTTATGTTTGCCCTAATGGTAGGTGTTGTAGTAGGAACATATTCCTCGCTATTTGTTGCATCACCAATTATGCTAGATACAATAAAGAAATCTATTGCTGAAAAGAAATAGATTTCCTAACCATATTATAAATTTAAATGCCTCTTTTTGAGGCATTTTTATTATGAACCCTTAACTTTGTAGGAGAATTATTCAAACTCAAATCGATTATGTTGAATGTGATTTTATTTATTGGAGGGCCTGAGATAGTTATAATAATGCTTGTAGTAGTAATGTTATTTGGTTCAAAGAAGATTCCTGAGCTTGCTCGTGGGTTAGGTAAAGGGCTTAGAGAACTAAAAGATGCTTCTGATGATATAAAGCGAGAAATCCGTTCAACAGCAACTTCTGTAAAAGAAGAGGTTCAGAAAGTAGAAAAAGACTTAAAAAAATAGATTAAAAAAAACCAGCATCAATGATGCCGGTTTTTAATTTTATCAATTAAACTTTAGATTGCTCCTCTAACAGTCTTAACAATTCTTGCTGCAATTTTATAAGGATCACCGTTAGATGCAGGACGTCTGTCCTCTAGCCAACCTTTCCATCCATTTTCAACTGTCATAATAGGAATTCTAATAGAAGCGCCTCTATCAGAAACACCATAACTGAAGTCGTTAATTGAAGCTGTTTCATGAAGGCCTGTTAAGCGTTGGTCGTTGTGCGCACCATAAACGTTAATGTGTTCATCAGTAACTGGTCTGAAAGCTTCACAAATTTTTTCATATACCTCTTGTGAACCACATGTTCTTAAAGTAGTATTTGAGAAGTTAGCGTGCATACCCGAGCCGTTCCAGTCACCTTTGACAGGTTTTGGGTGATACTCAATGTAATAACCGTAACTTTCAGTAAGTCTATCTAAAAGATATCTAGCGATCCATATTTCATCACCAGCTTTTTTAGCACCTTTTGCAAAAAGTTGGAATTCCCATTGACCACTAGCAACCTCTTGGTTAATGCCTTCGAAGTTCAATCCAGCTTCAATACACAAATCAGCATGTTCTTCTACAAATTCCCTTCCATGAGTGTTTCTTCCACCGACAGAACAATAGTATAATCCTTGTGGACCAGGATATCCGCCTAATGGGAAGCCTAAAGGAAGTTGAGTGTTTTTGTCCATGATAAAGTATTCTTGCTCGAAACCAAACCAAAAATCATTATCATCGTCGTCTATAGTAGCTCTTCCGTTTGATTCGTGAGCAGTCCCATCAGCATTTAATACCTCAGTCATAACTAAGTAACCGTTAATTCTGCTTGGATCTGGATAAATTGCGACAGGCTTTAACAGACAGTCTGATGACCCTCCAGATGCTTGTTGAGTGGAACTACCATCAAAAGACCAAGTGGGACAATCTTCTAATTTACCACTGAAGTCGTTTAAAACTTTAGTCTTACTTCTCATGTTTTGTGTTGGTACATGACCATCTAGCCAAATGTACTCAAGTTTGCTTTTTTTCATTTTTTTTGGATGCTAATTTTTTTAATGTGTATTTAATACACAAAACTACCTTATTTTATAATTATTTTAATAGGCAATTTCTAAAATTATTAACAACTTTTTAATAGATATTTACTTGTGTCTTTTTCAAAAGAAATAAATCCTTATTTTAGCAAAAATTCTAAGTACAAAAAATGAAACATTTACTTTCACTTACGGCGCTATTAATTTTTTTATCGTCAACCACTTTAGTTTCTCAAAACTCGTCTAAGAAAGTCAAAATCTCAAAGGCAGATAAAGCTTTTATGATGCAAAACTATCATGAGGCTGAAAAACTTTACAAAGAAGATTATACAAAAGAAAAAAATAGAGCAAAGAAGGCCGAATTGATTTTCTTGCAAGCAGAATGTGCACGAAACATTGGTACACCCATATACTTGAAAAAGGCATCTGCAATGTATAAAAGAGCTATAAAGGCAAAATATCCTCATGCCGAAGTATATTTAAGATATGCTCAAGTATTGCAAAAACAAAAGAAATTTTCAGAAGCTGTTGTTCAATTTGAAAAGTATAAAGAGCTAAAGTCTAATGACGACAGAGCTGATAAAGGCATTGCGTCTTGTATGTTTGCCCTTGATGCCTTGCAAAACCCAACGCGTTATGTACTTACTTCATTTCCACACAACACCAATCAAGAGGAGTATTCTCCTTGTTATGCAAGTAAAGATTACGATGAATTATTCTTCACCTCTTCAAGAGATGGTTCTTTAGGAAAAGCTACTGACGGTTTTACAGGAAACTCTTACACGGATATTTATTGGTCTAAGTTTGATAAAAAGAAAAACAGATGGTCAAAGCCTACACCATTTGAAGAGCCTATGAATACATCAAACCACGAAGCAACACCAACAATGAATGCTAGAGGTAACGAATTGTACTTCACAAGATGTATTGAAAATTCAAAAGTTAGGCCTATACCTACTTGTGAAATTTACTTTTCAAGAAAAAAAGGCAAGAGTTGGATTTCTCCAGTATTATTACCACTGCCATATGATAGTGTTAGCAGTTTTGCTCACCCTTCACTTAGAGGAGATGGTAAAGTATTGTATTTCTCTTCCGATATGAAAGGTGGATTTGGAGGGAAAGATATCTGGTATATCAAAAAAATTAAAAGAGATGAATGGAGTGAGCCTATCAATATGGGTGACAAAATAAACACAAGTGGAAATGAATTATTTCCTTTCATTCACAACGATGGTTCATTATACTTTTCTTCAGACGGTCTTGTTGGAATGGGTGGTATGGATATATTCAAAGCAGAGTTTGACAGTGAAAATAATCTTCGTTCAGTATCTAATATGAAGAGCCCTATCAATTCTTCTAACGATGACTTCGGTATAATCTTTGAAGATGAAGATGAAAAAGGATATTTATCATCAAATAGACTTGGAAGTAAAGGTGATGATATTTACCAATTCCACTTACCAAAACTTAATTTAACTATCTCTGGAGTTATCACCGATATTAAATCTAATCAGGTAGTTAGTGGAGCAAAAGTAGAAATAGTTGGTAGCGATGGAAGTAAATCTGAAACAGTTACGGATAACTCAGGTAGATACTTGTTTGGTAAAGACTTTGTTAAGGAAAATGTATCCTACAACATAACTGTATCCAAAGAAGGTTATCTTTCTAATAATTTCTCAGAAACTACAATTGGTGTAAAAGAGTCAGTTAACTTAGTTCAAGACATTGTACTTGAAGCTACTCAAGATGAGATAGTTTTACCAAGAATTGAGTACGATTATAATAGTGCTAAACTTAGAAAGGAGTCTAAAGATGCGTTAGATGCTTTGATATTAGTTCTTAAGAAAAATCCAAATGTCGTTATCCAACTTCGATCACATACAGATAGTAGAGCAGGTGACGAGTTTAACCTTGAATTATCTCAAAGACGTGCTCAAATTTGTGTTGACTACATGGTTGATAAAGGTATTAAGCCAAAAAGATTGGTAGCTAAGGGAATGGGTGAAACAGATCCTTTTGTGATGGATGTTAAAGACGGAAAATTGAGACCAGGAGCGGTTTTATCTGCTGACTTTATTGAGAATAAACTCAAGAGAAACAAGGATAAAGAAAAAGCTCATCAATATAATAGAAGAACAGATTTCTTAGTGGTATCAAATGCTTTTTATGATGTTGAAAAGGATGAAATACTAGTAAAGAAGAAGTAAATAATTTAAATAAATTTGAAAGCGTCTCGATTTTTCGAGATGCTTTTTTTTACCAATATGTCAAGTAATAGATACAACCTTAGAGGAGTTTCAGCAGACAAAGAAGACGTTCACAGTGCTATAAAAAATGTGGATAAAGGTCTTTTTCCTCAAGCATTTTGTAAAATTGTTCCAGACAACTTGTCAAACGATGATGATTATTGTGTAGTCATGCACGCAGATGGTGCCGGTACAAAATCGTCATTAGCTTACATGTATTGGAAAGAAACTGGAGATATTTCTGTTTGGAAAGGAATAGCTCAAGACGCACTAGTAATGAATTTAGATGACTTATTATGTGTGGGTGTAACTGACAATATTTTACTCTCATCAACGATTGGTAGAAATAAAAACCTTATTTCTGGTGAAGTTATTTCAGCTATTATCAACGGTACTGAGGAGCTGATTTCAGATTTAAGAAGTCAAGGTGTAGATATAAAATCAACGGGTGGAGAAACTGCCGATGTTGGTGATTTAGTCCGAACAATTATAGTAGATTCTACCGTTGTTGCTAGATTAAAAAGAGAAGATGTTATTTCAAATCATAATATTCAAGATGGCGATGTTATAGTTGGACTTTCATCCTTCGGACAAGCAAGCTATGAGTCAGAGTATAATGGTGGAATGGGGAGTAATGGTTTAACCTCTGCTCGACACGATGTTTTTTCAAAATATTTAGCGAATAAATACCCAGAAAGTTTTGACCCATCAGTTCCAGAAGATTTAATTTATTCAGGAACAAAAACCCTGACAGATACTCAGGATGATTTAACTGTTGATATCGGTAAATTAGTGCTTTCGCCAACACGAACCTATGCTCCAGTTATTAAGAAGATTCTTGATGGCTATAGAAATGATATTCATGGTATGGTACATTGTAGTGGAGGCGCACAGACTAAAGTTTTACACTTTGTAGATGATGTTCACGTGATAAAAGACAACCTTTTTGATATTCCTCCCTTATTTGAGTTAATACAAAAAGAATCCAATACTGATTGGAAAGAAATGTATAAGGTCTTTAATATGGGGCATCGAATGGAATTATATGTTCCTGAAGAAATAGCGGACAATATCATTGCAATATCTAAGCAGTTTAATGTTGATGCCAAGGTAGTTGGAAGAGTGGAGGCTAATGAAGGTAAAAAACTGACGATTAAAAGTCAATATGGAGAATTTGTTTATTAATTATGTTAGATAAGCTAGAAGCAATAAAAGTAAGATTTGATGAAGTGTCACAACTAATTGTTGACCCTAATATCATTTCTGATATGAAGCAGTATATTCAATTAAACAAAGAATATAAAGACTTACAGCCAATCATTGAGGCCTACAAAAATTATAAAAACCTTTTATCGAATCTCGATAATGCGAAAGAGATGCTCAAAGATGATGAGATGAAAGAAATGGCTCGAATGGAACTTGACGATCTAACTCCCTTGAAAAATACCATGGAAGAAGACATCAAGGTATTATTGATTCCTAAAGACCCAGCCGATTCCAAAAATGCTGTGGTGGAAATACGTGCAGGAGCAGGTGGAGATGAAGCTAGTATTTTTACAGGGGACCTTTACAGAATGTATACAAATTATGCAGGTTCAAAAGGTTGGAAAACTGAGCTTGTAGATGTTGCTGAAGGAACATCAGGTGGTTACAAGGAAATAATATTTAATGTAAAGGGAGAAGATGTTTATGGTATGCTCAAATTTGAGTCCGGTGTTCACCGTGTTCAAAGAGTCCCTCAAACTGAAACTCAAGGACGTGTTCATACATCTGCAGCTTCTGTAGTTGTTATGCCTGAAGCAGAAGAATTTGATGTTGAAATAAAAGACAGTGACATCAGAAAAGACACCTACTGTTCTTCCGGTCCAGGTGGTCAGTCGGTTAATACCACTTATTCTGCAGTAAGACTTACGCATATTCCAACAGGAGTTGTAGCCCAATGTCAAGACCAAAAATCTCAACATAAAAACTATGACAAAGCCCTGAAAGTTCTTCGTTCAAGGATTTACGAAATAGAAATGCAAAAGCGATTGGAAGAGCTTTCTGGTAAAAGAAAATCAATGGTTGTAACTGGTGACCGCTCTGCAAAAATCAGAACATATAATTACCCTCAAGGAAGAGTAACTGATCATAGAATTGGTCTGACACAGTATAACCTTTCAAATGTTATTGATGGTGATATTGAAAAGTTCATCGAAGAGCTTAAATTAGCAGAAAATGCTGAAAGACTAAAAGAAGGTACAACCAAAACAGACTAAAAATGACAGCAAACGACCTATTTGAGCAAATAAAAGCAAAAGAATCATTCTTGTGTATTGGCTTAGATACTGATTTGCAAAAAATCCCTTCACATTTACTAGATTTAGAAGACCCTGTTTTTGAATTCAATAAGCAAATTATTGATGCTACTTCAGATTTATGTGTAGCCTATAAACCCAATATTGCCTTCTATGAAAGTATGGGTGCAAAGGGATGGGAAAGCCTTAAGAAAACGATAGACTATATACCTAAAGACATTTTTACGATAGCAGATGCTAAGCGTGGAGATATTGGTAATACCTCTAAGATGTATGCCAAAACATTTTTTGAAACCTATAATTTTGATTCAGTAACTGTTGCACCATACATGGGTTCTGATTCGGTTACTCCATTTCTAGAATTTAAAGACAAATGGGCAATAATACTAGCCTTAACATCAAACAGTGGAGGATTGGATTTTCAAATAACTAAAGATGAAAATGGAGAAATGCTTTATCAGAAAGTATTGAAGACATCAAAAAGTTATGGCGAAAACATCATGTTTGTTGTAGGAGCTACTAGAGCAGAATCTTTGAAAGAAATTAGAGAGATTGTCCCAAACCATTTTCTATTAGTTCCTGGTGTAGGAGCTCAAGGTGGAAGCCTAAATGATGTTGCTAAATACGGAATGAATAATCAATGTGGATTACTTGTAAATTCTTCAAGAGGGATTATTTATGCTGATTCAACGAAAGACTTTGCAATAAAAGCAAGAGAGCAAGCGTTGGATTTGCAGCAAAAGATGAAGGCCTTACTGTCTTCGTCATTATAAACTAGCTATAAAACAATGAAAAGATACTTTCTTTTAGTAGTCTTAATCCTGCTATGTTTGAATGTGTTCTCACAAAAAAAATACACCATCGGTGGTTATGTAAATGATAAAGAAACTGGCGAGAGCTTAATTGGTGTAAATGTAATTTGGAAAGAAAAATTTCAAGGTACAACCTCAAATACATATGGCTTTTTTAGTTTAACCCTACCTGAAGGAGAAGTAAATATTGATTTCTCATATATTGGGTATGAGCTCACTTCAAAAACTATTAATCTTAACAAGGATATAAGATTAAATATTGATTTAACTTCTTCATCTACTAATATTCAAGAAGTTACCATTGTAGGAGAAGAAACGGTTGTTGAACGAACTCAATCAAGTATAGTAGAAGTCCCCGTAGAGCAAATTAAAAATATACCAGCACTTCTAGGAGAAGTAGATGTTTTAAAAGCCATTCAATTACTGCCAGGTGTTCAGTCTGGAGGAGAAGGGACTAGTGGATTTTACGTTAGAGGTGGCGGCCCAGATCAAAACTTAATTCTTTTGGATGGTGTGCCAGTATATAATGCATCTCACTTATTTGGTTTCTTCTCAGTATTTAATGCTGATGCAATTAAAAATGTACGCCTAACTAAGGGTGGGTTTCCATCCCGTTTTGGTGGACGCCTATCCTCTGTTCTAGAAATAGACATGAAAGAAGGAAACATGAAAAAAATAGAAGGGGAAGGAAGTGTCGGAATAATATCTTCAAAACTTACTCTCCAAGGACCAATTGTAAAAGACAAAACCTCATTCATTATTTCAGGAAGACGAACCTATATTGATATTTTAGCTCAACCCTTTATTAGAGCGTCAAATGATGGAAACCCTGCTGGATATTTTTTCTATGACTTGAACGCAAAGCTGAATCATAAGATTTCTGAAAAAGACAGATTGTATTTGAGTGCCTATTCTGGTAAAGATCGTTTTTACCTTTCTGAAAAATACAGTTCGGATGATGAAAAGTTAAGCTCTCAAGAAAGTGGTTTGGAATATATGAATAAAAGCGATTTCGGATTGGAGTGGGGTAATTTAACGTCTTCATTAAGATGGAATCATCTCTTTAGCAACAAACTTTTTAGTAATACAACAGCAACATTTAGTAAATATAAATTCCAGACGGATGTAGTTGATTATTCAGAACAATCCTATCTTAATACACTAAGTGCAGACTCTTTACAATTTGCGTACTATTCAGGAATAAAAGACATAGGTGCTAAAATAGATTTTGATTATCTGCCAAATCCTAATCACTATGTGAAGTTTGGTTTAAATTATACTTATCATCATTTTTCACCCGGTGCTATAGATTATTTTGAAAGTAATTATAACAGAGATTCCCTTCAAGATGTAAGCTATTCTGTAACCGATACCACTTTTAACTTTTCAAGAGAGTTATTTAGTCACGACAGTTATATTTTTATCGAGGATGATATAAAAGTTAATGATCAATTAAAAGTAAACTTAGGGTTACACTTTGCTAATTTTTATACAGAAGGAAAGTCGTATTTTGATTTACAACCTAGAGTATCATCTAGGTATATACTTAGCAAAGATTGGTCCGTTAAAGCATCTTATGCTCAAATGCAACAACACATTCATTTATTAAGTAACACAAGTGTTGGTCTACCAATAGATATATGGGTGCCAAGTACAGATTCTGTTCCACCACAGCGTTCAAGACAGCTAGCAATGTCGTTGAATCATTCGCTTAAAAATGGACTTTTTGAAGTAAGTATAGAAGGTTATTACAAAACCATGTCAGATTTAATGACTTTAAAACCAGGGTCTCAAATTATTGGTTTTCAAGATTGGCAAGAAAAGGTTGAAACAGCTGGAAAGGGAAAAGCCTATGGCTTAGAGTTGTTTGTTCAAAAGAAAAAAGGGAAAACAACCGGATGGGTAGGTTACACTTTAGCCTTCAGTGAAAGAAAATTTGATAATATAAACTTTGGTAATTGGTACCCTTACAAGTATGACAGACGTCATGATATATCAATAGTTATGTCACATAAATTTAACGAGAATTTTGATATTGGTGCCACTTGGGTATTTGGTACAGGAAATAACATCACTTTAAGCACCGCTAGGTATCCAGAAATTGACATGGGAGGCTCAGTTAATGGAATTGAATATTCAGAAGTGAGCGAAGTTGATTACTACCCTTCTAGAAACAATTACAGAATGGCATCATATCATCGACTAGATTTAGGATTAAATTTCAATAAAAAGAAAAAATGGGGAGAACGAACGTGGTCAATTGGGGCGTACAATGTATATAATAGAAAAAACCCATTTTTTATTAGAATTGATAATGAGCCTAGCTTAGTTAATAATACAGTGATAAATAATAGAGTAGCAAAACAGGTAAGCCTGTTTCCTATAATTCCATCAATCACTTATAAATTCAAATTTTAGAATATGAGATATTTAACTAGCATAATTTCTTTAGTCTTGCTTTTAAGTTCTTGTGAAGACATGCAAACAGTTATTGATTTGGAACTTCCTCCACATCAATCCAAATTAGTTGTGAATTCTTCTAATAAAGTGGATGATAAATTTAAAGTGTATGTATCTCACTCTCTAGACCCTTTAAGCAACGAGGATTTTGAGTTTCATTCCGACGCAACAGTACTTTTATTTGAAAATCAAATAGCCATTGATACGCTAACTTTTATTGACTCTTCAAAATTTTATAAAAGTAATGTGAGGGCGGAATTTGAAAAATCATATAGTATTAGAGTAAATCACCCTGATTATCCGTTGCTGAATTCAAAAAGTTTGAATGCGCCACCTGTAACAGAAATAGAGACGGTAAATCATACAACAACTAGTACAAGCGGGAACGTTACAAGTTTTATCGAAATCGACTTTGATGATAATATTTCAGAGGAAAATTTTTACCTACTTAAATTAGTATCATATACCCATTATCTTAATGAAAATGGTGATCCTCAAGTTGTAAGCACACCAATTTATTTTGAATCATCCGACCCTTCACTAACAAATGGGTCAAATGGTTTTGACGAAGAATATGGCCGAAAGGTTATGTTTAATGATCAGTTATTCAATGGACAAACTAAGCGTATTGAATTAAGTTATGATAATTATTACTCTGAAGAGGATTTAGAATTTGGTGCAGAGGCAGAATCAAAAATTGATTCAATAGAAATTAATTTATCAACTTTAGATTACGATTATTATACTTACCATACAAGTCGGAGATTACAAAACAATACAAGTGGTGGAGCTATATTCGGTTCAGAGCCTGTTAATGTATACAATAGTTTTACCAACGATAATGGTTCAGAAGATGGCTATGGTCTTTTTTCGATTATTTCAAAAGATACTTTTATGCTCAGGATAGACTAACTATTTTTTCAAGCCATGAACGAAAATCTTCTCCATTATATATGGCAATTCTGCCATTTTGATGTTACGTCATTAGTAACAACTAAACAAGAAAGTATTTCAATTTTAAAAGTAGGCACTCATAACTTTGATGCAGGACCAGATTTCAAATCAGCTCAAATAAGGATCGCAGATTTAGTATGGAATGGTGATATAGAAATACATGTTAATTCATCAGATTGGAACAAGCATAGGCATCAATATGATGAAAAATATAATTCGGCAATCCTTCATGTTGTTTGGAAAAGGGATGAAGAAGTTTACACATCCTCTGGAGATGAAATTCCATGTTTAGAGCTGCGTAGTATTGTTGATAGATATTTATTAGACAGGTATGAGAACTTAATGAATAGTAAAAGCAAGATTCTTTGCGAGCCATACATAAGTGAAGTAGACACCTTTCAAGTCAATCAGTTTTTGGAAAGGCTATTAATCGAGAGGCTTGAGGAAAAGACAAATCAATTTATTAATGAATTTGAAATTGAAAAAAACAATTGGGAAAGTACTTTTTACAACGCTTTGTTTTATACTGTAGGTTTAAGAGTGAACTCAACAACAATGTTAGAGCTTTCTAAGCATTTGCCCTTATCGATTTTACAAAAACACAAAAACAGTTTATTTCAAATAGAGGCACTGCTATTTGGAGCAGCAGGATTTCTACAGGAAGTTAAAGACGATTACAGTACATCATTGAAAAATGAATATTCTTTTCTAAAACATAAATATAAACTTAAGGAATTAAAAGAATCTGACTGGATGTTTATGCGTTTACGTCCCTCTTCATTTCCGACAATTAGAATAGCTCAACTAGCTGTCCTACTGCATAAAAATGTTCATCTTTTCTCAAAAGTATTAAACGCTAAGTCCTCAGATGAAATACATAAGTTATTTGAATCAAGTGTGAGCGATTATTGGTTGACCCATTATCATTTTAAGAAAGAGTCTGCAAAGCGAAAAAAATCATTTGGTAGAGAACTCATTAATTTCATAATTATTAATGCTATATGCCCAATGTTGTTTGCCTATTCGAGACGAAAATTAGAATCAATTTATCAAGATATGGCGATACGGTTCCTTGAAGAATGCAAGTCTGAAAATAATTCAATAGTAAGAGAGTTCAATTCAATTAGAATTAAGGCAAATTCTGCTGCTCAGTCACAAGCCCTTTTACAATTAAAAAGAAAATATTGCGAAAGCAAAAAATGTTTAAATTGCAACATCGGTAACCAATTACTCAAAGGATAATGCATCAGCTCAATAATTTTTTTGAAAAACAATTTTTTGGAGTAAGTGCGTGGTGGGCAAGCAAATTAGGTTTAAGACCTTCTTTTGTAAGGCTGTTTTTTATTTACCTTTCTTTTGTGAATTTTGGAATTCCATTAGTCTATTTGACAATGGTTTTTGTGCTACGAGTAAGGAACCATTTTAAGTACCGAAAAAGACCAAGTGTATTTGACCTTTAAAATATGAAATTAGGTATTTACGTTTTTTCAAAAATATATTCAGCCATACTTTTTATAGTTATTGTTGTCGCTGTGGGGATACTTGGCTTTATGTATATTGAAGGTTATACTATTAGTGAAGCCGTTTACATGACAGTCATTACCTTATCAACTGTTGGCTTTCAAGAAGTACGTGAATTAAGTCCTTTAGGTAGACTGTTCACGACATTTTTAATAATCACAAGTTTTGGTACATTTGCTTATGCAGTATCTGTACTAACCACTTATATAGTTAGTGGAGAATTTAATCAGTATTTTAAGGACTACAAAGTGAAAAAAGATGTAAAGCAAATTGAAAATCATGTTGTCGTTTGTGGCTATGGAAGAAACGGTTCGCAAGCAGTAAAAAAATTATTTGCACATGAACAAGAGTTTGTAGTTATTGATAACAAGCCTGAGCGTATTGAAAAAATCAGAGACTCAAAAAATATTTTATTTGTAGACGGAGATGCTACTTTAGACGAAACCTTAGAAAAGGCAGGGATTTCAAGAGCAAAGGCATTAATTACATGTCTATCATCCGATGCAGATAATTTATATGTTGTTCTTTCGGCACGACAAAAAAACAAAGATTTAACAATTATTAGTAGAGCTTCATTTGATGAATCGTACAATAAGCTAAAAATAGCTGGAGCCAACAATGTTATCATGCCAGATAAAATAGGCGGAGCTCATATGGCATCTTTAGTAACAACCCCTGATGTAGTTGAATTCTTGGATAATATTGCTTTAGAAGGTGATGCAGAGATTAATTTAGATGAAATTTCTTTTGAAGAATTACCAGTAGATTTACATAATAAAACAATTAGAGACATCAACGCTAGGTATGAAACAGGGTGTAATATAATTGGATACAAAACATCTGAAGGGAAATATGTAATAAACCCTAAGGCCGATACGCCAATATTACCTAACTCTAAGTTATTTGTACTCGGAAGTACTGAACAAATTAATCATTTATACAGAATATTACATATAACATGATAGAAAAGAAATTATTAGGCGTTTGCTCATGGCTATCAGAAAAATTTGACTTGGACGTAAGCGGAATTAGAATAATATTTATTGTAGCTGCAATACTAGGATTTGGTTCGCCAATAATAGTTTATCTAATTTTATACCTCATAAAACCTAAATTAGGTAATTAATGCAGAAGAAAATTCTGATAACAGGAAGTAACGGGCTGTTGGGACAAAAGCTAATAGAAGCTCTTAAAAATCAGCATGAAGTTTTAGCAACATCAATAGGTGATTGTATAATTGGTGATACTACTGGCTTTTTGTATCAATCACTTGACATTACTGACAGAAGTTCAGTAATAAAAACTTTTGAAAATTTTAATCCTGATGTAGTAATAAATACTGCTGCAATGACAGATGTCGACGGATGTGAAGAAAAAAAGGAGCTTTGTGATAAAGTAAACGTTGCAGCAGTTGGTTATTTAAGAGATGAATGTGAAAAGTATAGTTCTCATTTTATTCATATTTCAACTGACTTTATTTTTGATGGGGAAGAGGGTCCGTATTCTGAAACAGATGAGCCAAACCCATTGAGTTACTACGGTTTATCTAAATTAAAATCAGAACAATTACTTTACGATTCAACAATAAATTGGACAATTCTACGAACAATCATTCTATATGGTACAGCTGAAAATTTACAGCGAAATAATATAGTTCTATGGGGTAGAAAAGCATTAAAAGAAGGTAAGCCACTTAACATTATAGATGACCAATTTCGTTCTCCAACATTAGCAGAGGATTTGGCAAAGGCTTGTGTGTTAGCCATTGAAAAGCAAGCAACAGGAATTTTTAATGCCTCCGGAAAAGATTTTATGAGTATTTTTGAAATGATTGAGCGAATGGCTGACTTTTATAATTGCGATAAATCTAATATTAACAGAATATCGTCAGAAACACTAAATCAAAAAGCTAAACGCCCACCCAAAACAGGTTTCATGCTCACAAAATCTAATGAAGAATTAGGTTATGAGCCGCACTCTTTTGAAGAAGGCTTAAAATTATTAGAACAACAACTAAACTAAATTATGAGAAGAATTTTTATAACAATGTCGGCACTACTATTTTCAAATGTGTTATTAGCAAAGCAGTCCCAAAATTTAGGGGATAAAATCAATAGTTTCTTTGAGCCGATTGTTGAGGTTATTGGAAAAGTAATTTTTTGGGACCCTATATCAGCTCTAGGAATAGACCTTGACGTTTCAATTCCTATTGTAGTAGTTTGGTTGGTTTTTGGAGCCTTATTTTTCACCTTAAAAATGAACTTCATTAATTTTAGAGGATTCAAGCACGCCATTGATTTAGTTAGAGGGAGATATGATGATCCAGAAGATGAGGGTGAAGTATCCCATTTTCAAGCCCTCGCGACAGCACTTTCAGCCACAGTTGGTTTAGGTAATATTGCAGGAGTTGCAGTAGCTATAACTGTTGGAGGTCCTGGAGCTACATTTTGGATGATTGTAGCTGGTTTATTAGGAATGTCCTCAAAATTTGTAGAATGCACTTTAGGTGTAAAATATAGAGTGGTCAACGATGAAGGGGAAGTTTCTGGAGGACCAATGTATTATCTGAAAAACGGTTTAGCTAAATATGGATTTTCAAATTTAGGAAAGGTATTAGCCGTTTTATTTGCGATACTATGTATAGGAGGTTCTTTTGGAGGTGGAAATATGTTTCAGGCCAATCAAGCCTACGCTCAACTGTCAGGCCAATTCCCAATGCTTTCAGGAAATGGACCTATGTTTGGATTTATTCTAGCCATCTTGGTAGGTACAGTTATAATTGGTGGAATTAAAAGTATTGCTAAAGTTACTGAGAAGATTGTTCCTTTTATGGCAGTGCTTTATGTTCTAGCAGCCTCTATTATATTAATTGTTCATTTTTCAGAAATAGGTAATGCTATATCATTGATTATTAACGGAGCTTTTGCACCAAGTGCAGCCTTTGGAGGATTTATAGGGGTTATTATTCAGGGCTTTAGAAGAGCAGCCTTTTCGAATGAGGCAGGAGTAGGTTCAGCTTCTATTGCACATTCTGCCACAAAAACTAACGAACCAGTAAGTGAAGGAATAGTTTCTTTATTAGAGCCATTTATTGACACTGTAGTGATTTGTACAATGACCGCTTTAGTAATTATAGTAACTGGTATGTCAGGAGTACAGGGTGTAGAAGGAGCTCAATTAACATCTCAAGCATTTGAAAGTGTTATCTCATGGTTCCCTTATGTTCTAGTATTTGCAATATTTTTATTTGCTTTTTCAACTATGATTTCATGGTCTTATTACGGATTAAAATCATGGACATACTTATTTGGTTCATCGAAAAAATCAGAGTTAGTTTACAAGCTTATATTTTTGATTTTTATAATCATTGGGTCTTCAGTAAAGCTAGGTGCTGTTTTAGACTTCTCTGATATGATGATTTTAGCAATGGCATTTCCTAATATTTTAGGATTGTTGATTTTGTCAGGTGAAGTAAAAATTGATTTAAAAGAGTATTTAAATAAAATTAAATCAGGACAGATTAAAAAGACTAAATAGAGTGAAACATATTTGCCGTGAAAAACTTTTTTTATTTCAACTCAAGTAATAGAAGAGCCATTATAGCTTTATCCATTCTTATTGTCGTCATTCATTTCATTGCAAAATTCAGAGAAGATAAAGCCTTAAAAGAATATGACTTTACTCAATTTCAACAAGAGGTAAATAGATTCAAGGAAAAAAAGGAAAGTGAGGAGAAGGTGAAGTTTTTTGCTTCAAAAAGAATGCCTCACAATGAAGTTTATAAAACGCCTAAAGCGAAGAAAATAATTCATATTGACATCAATTTGGCTGATACACTAGCATTTGAGCAGTTACCAGGAATTGGTAAATATTTTGCAAAGCGGATATGTAAATTCAGAAATTTATTGGGCGGATTTTATTCTAAGAAACAAATTTTAGAAGTTTATCAAATGGATAGTGTGCGATATGATAAGATTGAGGAGTATTTACTAGTTAATGAAAAAGTCATTTTGAAGAAAAATATTAATGAGATGAATCAATATGAATTACGAAAACACCCCTACATCTCTTCGAATTTAGCACGATCAATCGTGAATTATCGCGAAGAACATGGAGCATATAATAGCATTTATGAACTATATAATTTGCGCTTGATTGACACCCTTAATTTTCGTAATATTGTAAACTATTTCACAGCTAATGAACATAACAGTTTTAGAGGAGAAAATTAGGGAGGTTAAAGACTTTCCAAAAGAAGGAATTTCTTTCAAGGATATTACGCCAATACTTGCAGATCCAGTATTGTCATCATTTGTAATAAAATCATTTAATGATAAGTTAAAAGGCAAGAAAATCGATGCTATCGTTGGTGTCGAAAGTCGAGGGTTTTTATTTGGAATGATGTTGGCAAACGAATTGAATATTCCATTTATCCCAGTTAGAAAAGCTGGTAAATTACCATCCGATGTTATAAGTGAAGAATACGATTTAGAATACGGAAAGGCCGTTGTTGAAATTCATACAGATTCAATCCAAAAAGGGTGGAATATAGCAATACATGATGATTTACTTGCAACCGGTGGAACTGCTAATGCAGCTGCAAATCTAGTAAAGAGGCTTGGTGGAAACATCAGTGCGTTTTTATTCGTAGTAGAATTATCTTTTTTAAACGGAAGAAAAAATATTAAGTCAGAATCAAACGAAATAATATCACTTATAAAATACTAAAGCATGGATTTTAACTACAATGAAAATCAAAAACTTATCGCTGATATGGTTAAGTCCTTCGCTGAGAAAGAAATCGTTCCATTCATGAAAGAATGGGATAATAATCAGACATTTCCTATTGAAGTTTTTAAAAAATTAGGAGACTTAGGATTAATGGGAGTATTAGTTCCCGAAGAATATGGTGGCTCTGGATTTGGATATGCAGAATATGTTACCGCAATTGAGCATCTATCAAAAGTTGACCCATCGATAGGACTATCTATGGCAGCACATAACTCCTTATGCACTGGTCATATACTTCAATTCGGGAATGAAGAGCAAAAGAAAAAATACTTACCTAAGTTAGCAACCGCAGATTGGATTGGTGCATGGGGGCTTACAGAACATAATACAGGTTCTGACTCTGGAGGCATGTCTACAACTGCCACAAAAGAAGGTGATTACTGGATTTTAAATGGAGCTAAAAACTTTATAACACATGCAATTAGTGGAAATGTAGCGGTTGTTATAGTGCGAACTGGTGAGAAAGGAGACTCGCGAGGCATGACGGCATTTATAGTTGAAAAGGGTACTGAAGGCTTTTCATCAGGAAAAAAAGAAGATAAGCTAGGCATGAGAGCATCAGAAACTGCTGAGTTAATTTTCGATAACTGTAAAATACCCAACGATAATGTTCTTGGAAATGTAGGTGATGGCTTTATTCAAGCAATGAAAGTTTTGGACGGAGGTAGAATCTCCATTGCTGCTTTATCACTAGGAATTGCTAAAGGAGCCTACGAGGCATCTTTAAAATACTCAAAAGAACGCGTACAATTTGGAAAACCTATTTCACAACATCAAGCAATATCATTCAAATTAGCTGATATGGCAACTACCATTGAGGCATCAGAACTACTGATATATAATACAATTAGCAAGAAAAAGGCTGGAGAACGTATCACGCTTAGTGGAGCTATGGCAAAGTACTATTCATCCGAAGTTGCTGTTGCTGTATCAACAGATGCATTGCAGATTTTTGGAGGATACGGCTATTCAAAAGAATTTCCAGTAGAGCGATTTTATAGAGATTCTAAGCTATGTACAATAGGAGAAGGCACTTCTGAGATACAGAAAATTGTTATTGCCAAGCAAATAGTTCATTAACTATTGTAAGTGAAGTAGATATTTGTATATTTGCAGCCCAATTTAAATTTGAATATGATAATCATTCCAGTAAAAGACGGAGAATCTATTGATAGAGCTCTTAAGAAATTTAAGAAGAAATTCAATATGACTGGCACTATGAAGCAACTTAGAGCTCGAAGAGAGTTTACTAAGAAGTCTGTTGCATTAAGAGATCAAAAGATTAGAGCCGCTTACAAAGAGACTTTACGTAGAGAAGAGGACTAATTTCTATACCTACATTTGTATCTAAACATCATTTGAAAAATGACTAATTTTTAGTATATTCGTTCAAAATGATGTTTTTTTTATGGCCCTAACTAAAAACTTTCTTGATTACTTAGCTTTAGAAAAAAGATACTCTTTACACACTGTAAAAGCGTATAAGGCTGACTTGACCCTATTAAGTGATTACTTAGACGAAATTTATTCTACTTCTATAGATAAAGCTAATCATTCAATGATTAGAAGTTGGTTAGTTAATGAGCTAAATAGAGGAAACACACCCAGAACAGTCAATAGAAAAATAACTACCCTAAAGTCCTTTTTTAAGTTTGCCCAGAAAGAAGGAGCTGTCAAAATAAATCCTACGCTAAGGCTAAAATCTGCCAAAACATCTAAAGGTATTCCAAGCTTTGTTACAGTTGATGAAATGAATAAGCTGTTGGATGAAAAAGAATTTTCTGATGATTATGAAGGAAAAAGAGACAGATTAATTGTTGAAATTTTCTATTCAACAGGAATCAGATTATCGGAACTTATAAATATCAAGATAAAAGACATAGACTTCAGTAAAAAACAACTTAAAGTATTAGGAAAACGAAATAAAGAACGCATTATTCCGTTAACACAAGAGTTAATTACCTCTCTAGAAAAATTCTTAGAAATTAGAAATTCAATGAAAATAAAATTCAACTCTTATTTGCTTTTGACCGAAAAGGGAAGAAAGTTGAATCCATCACTTGTATATAAAACAATGAATAAGCTAATTTCCAGTGTTACCAGTTTGAAGAAGACCAGTCCCCATATCTTGAGGCATACCTTTGCTACACACATGCTTAACAGTGGGGCTGATTTAAACATCATAAAAGAGCTGTTAGGACATGCTAGCTTATCAGCTACTGAAGTGTATACACACAACTCAATTGAAAAATTAAAAAAAGTATTTAATAACGCTCACCCAAGAGCATAAAACCTATTTAGTTATGCAAATTACCATTCATTCCATTCACTTTGACGCAGACAAGAAACTTTTAAACTTTATCAATAAGAAAGTAGAAAAACTCATGCAATTTGATGATGAATTAATCTACTCAGAAGTATTTCTTAAGTTAGAAAATACCGATAGCAGAGCTAATAAGATTGTAGAAATCAAGGTCAATACAGGAGTAAGTGATTTGTTTGCCAGTAAGCAATGTGAATCTTTCGAAGAGGCTGTTGACCTTGTCCAAGAAGCCCTTATCCGTCAAGTCAAAAAAAACAAGCAAAAAAAGCGTCTCGTTTAACCTTAATTTACCCCTTAAAATATTATTGTAAAAAAAAACGGTATTGTTATTTGTGTGAAACAAAAACTTTAATACATTTGCAAACCCTTTTTCAAGAGGGGCTGTTTTTTTATTTATTGATTTGCCGCTATAGCTCAGCTGGCTAGAGCAGCTGATTTGTAATCAGCAGGTCGTGGGTTCGAGTCCCTCTAGCGGCTCAGTTCTTAGTTTAAGAGCTATATAATTGTTTAGGGGAGATACTCAAGCGGTCAACGAGGACAGACTGTAAATCTGTTGGCTTCGCCTTCGTAGGTTCGAATCCTGCTCTCCCCACCAAACAACTATTTGCGGGAGTAGCTCAGCTGGCCAGAGCATCAGCCTTCCAAGCTGAGGGTCGCGGGTTCGAATCCCGTCTCCCGCTCTTAATCTAAGCCGATGTAGCTCAGGGGTAGAGCGTTTCCTTGGTAAGGAAGAGGTCACGGGTTCAAATCCCGTCATTGGCTCAACTGATAAAAAAACAGCCTTTCTTTTATAAGAGGTATTAACTTTTTAAACTAATTTAAAATAGCTAGCTATGGCAAAAGAGAATTTTAATCGTACCAAACCACACTTGAACATTGGTACAATTGGTCATGTTGACCACGGAAAAACTACCTTGACTGCCGCTATTACTAAGGTATTGGCGGACGCTGGATTGTGTGAAGCTCAAGCGTTTGACTCTATCGATAATGCTCCAGAAGAAAAAGAAAGAGGTATTACAATTAACACTGCTCACGTAGAGTATGAAACTACTAACCGTCACTACGCTCACGTTGACTGTCCAGGTCACGCCGATTACGTAAAGAACATGGTTACTGGTGCTGCTCAGATGGACGGTGCAATTTTAGTATGTGCGGCCACTGATGGTCCTATGCCTCAAACAAGAGAGCACATCTTATTAGCTCGTCAGGTAGGTGTTCCTGCTGTCGTTGTATTCCTTAATAAAGTGGATATGGTTGACGATGAGGAGCTTCTAGAGTTGGTAGAGATGGAAGTAAGAGAATTACTATCTTTCTACGAATATGATGGAGATAACGCTCCTGTAGTTTCAGGATCTGCACTAGGTGCACTTAACGGTGAAGCACAGTGGGTAGATACAGTAATGAAATTAATGGAAAGTGTTGATGCATATATTCCAGAACCAGTTCGTGATAACGCTAAAGACTTCTTGATGCCAATCGAGGATGTATTTACTATTACAGGACGTGGTACTGTTGCTACAGGTCGTATCGAAACAGGTGTTGCAAACACAGGTGATTCGGTTGATATCATTGGTATGGGTGCTGAGAAATTAGGATCAACTGTTACTGGTGTTGAAATGTTCCGTAAAATCTTAGATAGAGGTGAAGCGGGTGACAATGTAGGTATCTTACTTCGTGGTATTGAGAAATCAGATATCAAAAGAGGTATGGTAATCTGCAAGCCAGGTTCAGTAACTCCTCACACTAAATTTAAAGCTGAGGTTTATATCCTGAAGAAAGAAGAGGGTGGACGTCATACTCCATTCCATAACAACTATCGTCCACAGTTCTACTTAAGAACGACTGACGTTACAGGAGAAATCCAATTACCTGATGGAACTGAAATGGTTATGCCAGGTGATAACTTAACAATTACAGTTGAACTAATCAACAAAGTAGCGATGAGCGTAGGTTTACGTTTTGCAATCCGTGAGGGTGGTAGAACAGTAGGTGCTGGTCAGATTACTGAGATTGTAAACTAGTAGTTATAAATTATTTGCAGCAATAGGGTAAAGTCTTTAATTAGGCTTTACTCATTGCTGTTTTACGGGTGTAGCTCAATTGGTAGAGTAGTGGTCTCCAAAACCATTGGTTGGGAGTTCGAGTCTCTCCACCCGTGCAAAAAGAAAAAGAAATGGCAAGATTTGTCGAGTATATAAAAGAGTCAGCAGACGATCTAATGAACAAGGTCTCTTGGCCAACTTGGAAAGAGTTGCAGAGCAGTTCTATTGTGGTTGCAGTTGCATCACTAATAATTGCATTGATTGTTTATGTAATGGATTTAAGTTTCCGAAATATTTTGGAAATTTTTTATGACTTGTTTTAAATAAAAAAATGGCAGATAAACATTGGTACGTAGTAAGAGCTATCGGTGGACAAGAGAAAAAGGTGTCCGCTTACATTGAAAATGAAATTTCGAGACTAAGTCTTAGTGATTTTGTTTCTCAAATATTAGTTCCTACTGAAAAAGTATTTCAAATTAGAAATGGTAAGAAAGTCAGCAAAGAGAGAAATTTCTTTCCTGGTTATATACTTGTTGAAGCCAATCTAGTTGGAGAAGTACCTCACATTATCAGGTCAATACCTGGAGTTATCGGATTTTTAGGAGCTACTAAAGGTGGTGACCCTGTTCCAATGAGAACATCTGAAGTTAACAGAATACTAGGTAAAGTTGACGAGCTTGCAATTACTGATGAGGAAATCGTTATTCCATTTGTATTAGGCGAGTCTGTTAAGGTCATTGATGGACCTTTCAATTCATTTAGCGGTTTAATTGAAGAAATTGACGAGCAAAAGAAAAAATTAAAAGTTACAGTTAAAATATTTGGTCGTAAAACTCCAGTTGAATTGAGTTTTATGCAAGTTGAAAAAGAATAATTTGTGTTAACCGATTTTAATGTTTCAGAAACATTTTGCTTCCAGTTCCTGATACAGAAAAATCAAAAATAAATCAAAAGCAATGGCTAAAGAAGTTAGTAAAGTTGTCAAATTGCAGGTCAGAGGAGGCGCAGCAAATCCCTCACCACCAGTAGGTCCTGCACTTGGTGCCGCTGGGGTTAATATCATGGAGTTCTGTAAGCAGTTTAATGCTAGATCACAGGATAAACAAGGTAAAGTTTTACCGGTTGTAATTACCGTATATGTTGATAAATCTTTTGAATTTGTCATCAAAACTGCACCAGCAGCTGTACAATTATTGGAAGTATCCAAAAAGAAAAAAGGTTCAGGAGAACCGAACAGAAATAAAGTAGGTTCTGTGACATGGGATCAGGTTAAATCTATTGCAGAAGATAAAATGGCAGATTTAAATGCCTTTTCTATCGACTCAGCAATGATGATGATTGCTGGTACAGCCAGAAGTATGGGATTAACTGTTAAAGGTGGAACCGCTCCACAAAAAAAATAACATTATGGCTAGACTAAGTAAAAATATGAAAGAAGCGACTGCTCAGATAGATAAGTCTGTAGCATATTCTCTTACTGACGCAGCTGGTTTAATGAAGTCTATTTCAAAAACTAAATTTGATGCATCAGTAGATATCGCAGTCAAATTAGGTGTTGATCCTAGACAAGCAAACCAAATGGTTAGAGGAGTAGTTACTCTACCTCATGGAACAGGAAAAGAAGTAAAAGTACTTGCATTAGTTACTGCAGATAAAGAAGCAGAAGCAAAAGAAGCAGGTGCTGATTATGTAGGTTTAGAAGACTACATTGCTAAGCTTAAAGATGGATGGACAGATGTTGATGTTATCATCACTATGCCTTCAGTTATGGGTAAGCTTGGTGCTTTAGGACGTATACTAGGGCCAAGAGGTCTTATGCCAAACCCAAAAACTGGTACAGTAACAATGGAAGTTGGTAAAGCAGTTTCTGATGTGAAAAAAGGTAAAATAGATTTCAAAGTAGATAAGTTCGGTATTATTCATTGTGCTATTGGAAAATCATCTTTCGATGCATCGAAAATTGTTGACAATGCAAGTGAATTATTACAAACTATCTTGAAGTTAAAACCATCAGCTTCAAAAGGGATATACATGCAAAGTGTATATATGTCAAGTACAATGAGTCCGAGTATTCGTATTGATGAAAAATCAATCTAAATCATAAACAGTTATGACAAGAGAAGAAAAAAATAAAGCTATTGACGCATTAGGCGCTCAGTTAGTTGATAATAAGAACTTTTACCTGACTGATATTTCAGGTTTAAATGCTGAGAGCAGCAGTAACTTAAGACGTTTATGCTACAAAAGTGATGTTCAGATTCAAGTAATCAAGAATACACTTTTAAAGAAAGCGATGGAGAAAAACGAAATCGATTTCGAACAAATGTATGATTCTTTAAAAGGAAATACAGCTGTTATGTTTGCAGAGTCGTCGAACGCTCCAGCTAAAATTATAAAAGAATTCAGAAAGAAACAAGAAAAGCCAATTTTAAAGTCGGCTTACATTCAAGAGAGTTTCTACTTTGGAGATGATCAAGTTGAAGTATTATGCTCGTTGAAGTCGAAAGACGAATTAATTGGCGAGATCATTACACTACTACAATCTCCTCCGAAAACAGTTATTTCTTCTCTGCAATCAGCAGGAGGTACGCTTTCTGGAATTATAAAAACATTATCTGAGCGATCAGAATAAAGATCTTAGTGATTACGCACCACTAATTTTTAATGCTTCCACATTAATAAATAGAATTTATAACAAATTAAACTAAATTAAAATGGCAGATTTAAAAGCTTTCGCAGAACAGTTAGTAAACTTAACTGTTAAAGAAGTAAGTGAATTAGCTGATATCTTAAAAGACGAGTATGGTATTGAACCTGCAGCTGCTGCTGTAGCTGTAGCAGGACCTGCCGCTGGAGGTGGTGGAGACGCTGCTGAAGAGAAATCAGAATTTGATGTAATATTAACAGCCGCTGGAGGTTCTAAGTTAGCAGTAGTAAAACTTGTAAAAGAGTTAACTGGTCTTGGACTAAAAGAAGCTAAAGATATTGTAGACGGTGCACCAGCTCCAATCAAGGAAGGTGTAGCTAAAGACGAAGCCGAAGCATTGAAAACTCAATTAGAGGGTGCAGGTGCTGAAGTTGAGCTTAAATAAGTTTACATCATCATCAATAAAGGTTTAGGCTTTAAACATACGTTTAAAGCTTAGACCCTTTTGTGTTTACAAACAATTCATTTTATAACAAAAAAACATACTAAATTGACTTCAAATAAAACTACCAATAGAATCAATTTTGCTTCAACTAAAAATCAGCTTGAATACCCAGACTTTTTGGATATTCAAATTGGTGCATTTAGGGATTTCTTTCAAATAGGAGCATCATCTGATAGAAGAAAAGAAGAAGGACTATGCAGAGTGTTCAACGATCACTTTCCTATTTCCGATTCAAGAAATAATTTTGTTTTAGAGTTTATTGACTACGCTATTGACCCACCAAGATATTCTATCGAAGAATGTATTGAAAGAGGTTTGACGTATAAAGTGCCTTTGAAAGCAAAACTTAAATTGTATTGTACTGACCCTGATCATGAGGATTTTGAAACCATAGAACAAGAAGTGTTTTTAGGTTCTGTGCCTTATGTGACTCCAAAAGGATCATTTGTAGTTAACGGTGCTGAGCGTGTGGTAGTTTCACAATTGCATCGTTCTCCAGGTGTTTTCTTTGGACATAGTTTCCATGCTAATGGAGCAAAACTTTACTCAGCTAGAGTTATCCCATTCAAAGGTTCATGGATAGAATTTGCTACGGATATTCACAATGTGATGTATGCGTACATTGACAGGAAGAAAAAGTTACCTGTAACAACATTATTAAGGTCAATTGGCTTTGAAAATGATAAAGATATTTTAGAAATATTCAATCTTGCCGATGAAGTAAGAGTAAGTAAAGCTTCATTAAAAAGAGTTGTTGGACGTAAGTTAGCTGCAAGAATATTGAAAACTTGGATTGAAGACTTCGTAGATGAAGATACAGGTGAGGTTGTTTCAATCGAAAGAAACGAAGTAATTGTTGATAGAGAGACAATTATTGAAAAGGAGCACATTGATGACATCATTGATTCAGGCTCAAAAACTGTACTTCTTCACAAAGAAGATATTAGTACTTCAGAGTATGCAATAATTTACAATACTCTACAAAAAGACCCTACTAACTCAGAAAAGGAAGCTGTAATATACATATACAGACAACTTCGTAATGCTGAGCCACCAGATGAAGAAACAGCAAGAGGTATTATCGACAAGTTGTTTTTCTCTGACCAACGATATAGCCTTGGTGAAGTAGGTCGTTTTAGAATTAACAAAAAATTAGGATTGAATGTTGATTCAGATATTCAAATTCTAACAAAAGAAGATATCATTTCAATTATCAAAAACTTAGTTGAGTTAGCTAACTCTAAAACTAATGTTGATGATATTGACCACTTAAGTAACAGAAGGGTAAGAACAGTTGGTGAGCAGTTATCAAATCAGTTTAGTTTAGGTCTTTCAAGAATGGCTAGAACCATTAGAGAAAGAATGAACGTTAGAGATAACGAAGTATTTACACCAGTTGATTTGATTAATGCAAAGACATTATCTTCTGTAATTAATTCATTCTTTGGAACGAATCAGCTATCTCAGTTTATGGATCAAACGAATCCATTAGCAGAGGTAACACACAAACGTAGAATGTCAGCTCTAGGACCTGGTGGTCTTTCAAGAGAAAGAGCTGGTTTTGAGGTGCGTGATGTTCACTACACTCACTACGGTAGATTATGTCCAATTGAAACTCCTGAAGGACCAAACATTGGTCTTATTTCTTCACTTTGTGTTTATGCAAAAGTGAATAATCTTGGATTTATTGAAACGCCTTACAGAAAAGTTGAAGAGGGTGTGGTTCAGTTGAACGAAGCCCCAATTTACTTGACTGCAGAGGAAGAAAACGATATGACAATTGCTCAGGCTAATGCTCCTGTATCTGATTCTGGAAACTTTGAAATCGATCGTGTAAAAGCAAGATTTGAAGGCGATTATCCAGTAACAGAACCACAGAATATTAGTTTAATGGACGTTGCTCCTAACCAAATTGCATCGATTGCAGCATCTCTTATTCCATTCTTGGAGCATGATGATGCTAACCGTGCATTAATGGGATCGAACATGATGCGTCAGGCAGTTCCATTACTACAAGCTGAAGCACCAATTGTTGGAACAGGACTAGAGCCACAAGTAGCTCGTGATTCACGTGTACTTGTTAATGCTAAAGGCAACGGTATTGTAGAATATGTTGATGCTAATGAAATCCATATTCTTTACGATAAAACGGATGAAGAACGTTTACTATCATTTGATGATGATGTTAAGGTTTACAGTCTAACGAAGTTTAAAAAGACTAACCAAAATACGTGTATCAACCTAAAACCTATTGTTGTAAAAGGCGATAGGGTTGTTAAAGGTCAGGTATTATGTGAAGGTTATGCTACTCAAAACGGTGAATTAGCTATAGGTAGAAACTTGAAAGTGGCATTCATGCCATGGAAAGGATATAACTTTGAGGATGCAATCGTTCTTTCAGAACGTGTTGTTCGTGAAGACTTATTTACATCTATTCACATTGAAGAGATGTTAGTAAATGTAAGAGATACCAAAAGAGGACCAGAAGAGTTAACAGCAGACATTCCAAATGTTTCAGAAGAAGCAACTAAGGATCTTGATGAAAATGGTATGATTCGAGTAGGTGCTGATATTAAAGCTGGTGATATAATCATAGGTAAAATTACACCAAAAGGAGAGTCTGACCCCACACCTGAAGAAAAGCTTCTTAAAGCAATCTTTGGTGACAAGGCAGGTGATGTTAAAGATGCATCACTAAAAGCAAGACCTTCTTTTAAAGGTGTTGTTATAGACAAAAAACTATTCTCAAAATCTATCAAAGACAAAAGAATTCGAGCAATGGACAAAGAAACCGTTGCTGAGCTTGAAAAGAATTTTAACAAATTATCTGCTGACTTAAAAAGCGTGTTAGTTAATAAACTATTCACATTATTAAGTGGTAAAACTTCTCAAGGGATTGTTAGTTTACTTGGTGACGATTTAATTCCTAAAGGAGTTAAATATACCCTCAAAGCTTTACAAGTAATTGACTATGAAACATTCAATGTTAGAGCCTCTAAGTGGGTTGTTGACAAAGAGTTAAATGCTAAAGTTCAATTATTAATGAACAACTATCTACTTAAGAATAGCGAGTTGTTAAGTGATTTCCGCAGAAAGAAATTTGCAGTAACAGTAGGAGATGAGTTGCCAGCAGGTGTTCTTAAATTAGCTAAAGTTTATGTCGCTAAAAAACGTAAAGTTCAAGTCGGTGATAAATTAGCTGGTAGACATGGTAACAAAGGTATTGTTGCGAAAATAGTTCGTGATGAAGACATGCCTTTCTTAGAAGACGGTTCAACTGTTGATATTGTTCTAAATCCACTAGGTGTACCATCGCGTATGAACCTTGGACAGATATATGAAACAGTACTTGGATGGGCTGGTCAAAAACTGGATAGAAAATATTTCACACCTGTTTTCGATGGTGCTTCTATTGATGATATCAATAAAGAAACAGACGAAGCTGGTTTACCTAGATATGGGCAAACTTATCTTTATGATGGTGGTACAGGAGAGCGATTTGATCAGCCAGCAACAGTTGGTATCATATACATGCTTAAACTAGGTCACATGGTTGATGATAAGATGCATGCTCGTTCAATTGGACCATATTCATTGATTACCCAACAACCATTGGGTGGTAAAGCTCAGTTTGGTGGTCAGAGACTTGGTGAGATGGAAGTGTGGGCACTTGAAGGATATGGAGCTTCCAACATCCTACAAGAAATGCTTACGGTAAAATCGGATGATGTTGTTGGACGTGCAAAAGCTTATGAAGCAATTGTGAAAGGAAGCCCAATGCCAACGCCTGGTATTCCAGAATCATTTAACGTACTAATGCACGAGTTACTAGGTCTTGGACTAAAAGTAACTCTAGACTAATTAATATAATTCTTAATAATCTACACATATAGATATGGCAGTAAGAAAAGGTAAAAAAGAAGTTAATATAAGTTTTAATAACATTACAATTAGTCTTGCATCACCAGAAGACATACTTTCAAAGTCGAGCGGTGAGGTTACAAAACCAGAGACAATTAATTATAGGACTTATAAACCAGAAAGAGATGGTTTGTTCTGTGAAAGAATTTTCGGACCTACTAAGGATTTCGAATGTCATTGTGGTAAGTATAAAAGAATCCGATACAGAGGAATCGTTTGTGACCGTTGTGGTGTTGAAGTAACCGAGAAAAAAGTTAGAAGAGAAAGAATAGGTCACATTCAATTGGTTGTACCTGTAGCTCATATTTGGTATTCTAAATCTAACCCTAATAAAATTGGTTATTTACTTGGATTGCCAAGTAAGAAACTTGACATGATTATCTACTACGAAAGATATGTAGTTATTCAGGCAGGTTCAGCCAAAAATGCAGAAGGCGAGCCATTAAACTATATGGATTTTCTTACTGAAGATGAGTATTTAGACGCATTAGAGCAATTACCACCAGAGAACCGTTACTTAGACGATGAAGACCCAAATAAATTTATTGCTAAAATGGGTGCTGAGGCTTTAGTTGAGTTACTACGTCGTTTAGACTTAAATCAATTATCATTTGATTTAAGACACAAAGCAAATACAGAAACATCTCAACAAAGAAAAGCTGAAGCTTTAAAACGATTACAAGTAATTGAGTCTTTCAGAGATGCAAACTCTCGTATAGAAAATAAACCCGAGTGGATGATTGTCAAAGTAATTCCGGTTATTCCACCAGAATTAAGACCATTAGTTCCACTAGATGGAGGTCGTTTTGCTACATCTGATTTAAATGACTTATATAGAAGAGTTATTATCAGAAACAACAGGCTTAAGCGATTAATTGAAATTAAAGCACCAGAAGTAATTCTTAGAAACGAAAAGAGAATGCTTCAAGAATCTGTAGATTCATTATTTGATAATTCTAGAAAATCAAGTGCTGTTAAAACAGAATCTAACCGTGCATTAAAATCGTTATCTGATAGTTTAAAAGGAAAACAAGGACGTTTCCGTCAGAACTTATTAGGTAAGCGTGTGGATTATTCTGCTCGTTCAGTAATTGTTGTTGGACCAGAATTAAAAATGCATGAATGTGGATTGCCAAAAAATATGGCTGCTGAATTATTCAAGCCGTTCATCATCCGTAAGATGATTGATAGAGGTATTGTTAAGACAGTAAAATCTGCTAAGAAAATTATAGATAAAAGAGAACCAGTTGTTTGGGACATTCTTGAGAACGTAATGAAAGGACATCCAGTTCTTTTAAATCGTGCCCCAACTCTGCACAGATTAGGTATTCAAGCCTTTCAACCAGTAATGATAGAAGGTAAAGCTATTCGTCTTCATCCATTAGTATGTACGGCATTTAATGCCGACTTTGATGGTGACCAAATGGCGGTACACCTTCCTTTAGGAGAAGCTGCAGTTTTAGAAGCTCAGTTACTTATGTTAGCATCTCACAACATACTTAACCCTGCTAATGGAGCACCAGTTACGGTTCCATCTCAGGATATGGTATTGGGATTGTACTACATGACTAAATCTCTGAAAGGTGCTAAAGGTGAAGGTTTATCTTTCTACTCTGAGGAAGAAGTAAAGATTGCATTCAATGAATCTATTGTTGATTTGCACTCAATTATTAAGGTTAGAACTTCAGTCAAAGAAGGTGAAGAATTCACTACTAAACTTTTAGAAACGACAGTTGGAAGAGTGTTATTTAACGAACACGTCCCATCTGAAGTAGGATATATCGACCAATTATTAACCAAGAAAGCTTTAAGAGACATCATTGGCGATGTATTAACTGTTTCAGGAATTGCTAAAACAGCAGAATTCTTAGATGCGATAAAGGGTATTGGTTATCACTTTGCATTTAAAGGTGGTTTGTCATTTAACCTAGGTGATGTTATTATTCCTGAGGAAAAGGATACAATGATAACAGACGCTTACAATCAGGTTGATGAAGTTACCTCAAACTATAACATGGGATTCATTACAAATAATGAAAGATATAACCAGGTTATTGATATATGGTCGAACACCAATGCACATTTGACAGAAAAAGTAATGAAACAATTGAGTTCTGATAAAGACGGATTCAACTCTGTTTACATGATGCTTGATTCTGGTGCAAGGGGTTCTAAAGAACAGATTAAGCAGTTAGGTGGTATGAGAGGTCTTATGGCTAAGCCACAAAAATCTGGCGATAAGAGTGGTGCAGCAATTATTGAAAATCCAATTATTGCAAACTTCAAAGAAGGTCTTTCAATTCTTGAGTACTTTATTTCTACTCACGGTGCTCGTAAAGGTCTTGCCGATACAGCTCTTAAAACAGCAGATGCTGGTTACTTAACTCGTCGTTTAGTTGATGCCTCACAAGATGTTGTTATAAAAATTGAAGATTGCGGTACATTAAGAGGTTTAGAGATTTCAGCTTACAAGAAAAACGATGAAATTGTAGAATCTTTAAAAGATAGAATTGTTGGGCGTGTTTCACTTCACAATGTTTACGATCAGGATGGAAATATCATTGTTTCACCTGATGAAATGATTGTTGAAAAAACAGCTCAAGCAATTGAAGATGCTCAGGTAGAATCCGTAGAAGTACGTTCGGTACTTACATGCGAAGCCAAGAAAGGTGTATGTGCCAAGTGTTATGGAAGAAATCTTTCAACTGGTAATATGGCTGTTTCTGGTGATACAGTAGGTGTTGTAGCTGCTCAATCAATTGGTGAGCCTGGTACACAGCTTACACTTAGAACGTTCCACTTTGGTGGTACAGCTTCTAAAATAGCATCAGAATCTAGTATTGTTACTAAGTATGATGGTAAGCTAGAGATCGACGACTTAAAAACTATTGAAACCATAAACGAAGAAGGTGAGAAGGTACAAATGGTTATTAGTAGAACATCTGAGGTAAGAATTATTGATGAGAAGTTAGGAATAGTTTTATCGTCAAGTAATATTCCTTATGGTTCTAATTTATATGTAGAGCCTGGTAAGAAAGTTAAGAAAGGAACTAAAATTTGTGACTGGGATCCGTATAATGCAATTATCGTATCTGAATTCGAAGGAAAAGTTATTTTCAAGGACATTGTAGAAGGCTTATCTTTCCGAGTAGAATCTGATGAGCAAACAGGCTTTGAGGAGAAAGTAATGATTGAGAGAAAAGATAAAACGCTTAACCCTACAATCAGTATCGTAAGTAAGAAAGACGAAAATTCACGATCATACAGTATTCCAGTAAAAGCTCACTTATCAGTAGATGATACACAAAAAATTAAGCCAGGTCAAATTATCGCTAAGATACCACGACTTGCATCTTCATTAGGTGATATTACGGGTGGTTTACCTCGTGTAACTGAATTGTTCGAAGCACGTAACCCATCTAACCCTGCTGTAGTAACTGAGATTGATGGTATTGTATCTTTTGGTCCAAAAATTAAAAGAGGTAATAAAGAGGTAATAATCACTTCAAAAACTGGAGAAGTTTCCAAATATCTTATCCCATTATCAAAACACATCCTAGTTCAGGAAAACGATTTCGTGAAGTCTGGTATGCCTTTATGTGATGGAGCTATTACACCATCAGATATTCTAAGAATTAAAGGACCAACTGCAGTACAAGAATATATTGTTAACGAAATTCAAGAAGTATATAGGCTTCAGGGAATGAAAATTAATGATAAGCACTTTGAAGTTGTTGTAAGACAAATGATGAGAAAAATGTCAATTGTCGATGCTGGTGACACTAGATTCCTTGATGGACAGATTGTAACTAAGCTTGAGTTCTTAGAGGAAAATGATAGAATCTTTGGAATGAAAGTAGTTGAAGAAAGTGGTGACTCTCAAATTCTTAAATTAGGTCAAATTATTTCTGCAAGAAAACTAAGAGAAGAAAACTCAAGGTTAAAGCGTAAAGATTTGAAAACAGTTGAGGTAAGAGATGCCGTTCCTGCAACAAGTGAACAGAAGATTCAAGGAATTACACGTGCTGCACTGCAAACCAATAGTTGGGTTTCTGCAGCATCCTTCCAGGAAACAACTAAAGTATTGAATGCTGCTGCTATTAACGGTAAACGTGATACTTTAGAAGGCTTAAAAGAAAATGTTATTGTAGGTCACAAGATTCCTGCAGGTACAGGTCTTCGTGTCTTTGATGATATCGTAGTTGGTTCTCAAGAAGAATTCGATGAGTTGATGTCTGCTAAAGAAAAAGAAGAAGAGAAGCAACAAGCATAACGATTAGTAAATTTAATTATGTCAGAAGATAAAAAGAAAGGGCTCAATATTGAGTTATCAGAAGAAGTAGCTGAAGGTACTTATAGTAACTTAGCTATTATTAATCATTCTCCATCTGAATTTGTTCTTGACTTTATTAAAATTATGCCTGGCGTACCAAAGGCCAAGGTTAAATCACGTGTATTATTAACTCCTCAACATGCTAAACGCTTATTAAAAGCTTTAAGGGATAATATCTCAAAGTATGAGTCACAGCATGGAGAAATTAAGAACATGGATACCTTGAATAATATTCCATTAAGTTTTAGTGGACCAACTGCCGAAGCGTAACAATAAAAAAACCACTCATTTGAGTGGTTTTTTTTAGCTACATTTTTGCTTTGGTTTAAGCGGCTTGTCCCAATGATTTAAGCATTCTTGTATGCTCGATTAGCGCTTGTAAAAAACTCTTTT
>Ga0209659_1000089_pt1 | contig 55294 bp, 59 predicted proteins | sample SaaInlLV_10m_DNA_FD_184658 | JGI IMG/M metagenome (GOLD analysis project Ga0209659, IMG submission 184658) | Marine microbial communities from expanding oxygen minimum zones in the Saanich Inlet - SI072_LV_10m_DNA (SPAdes) (version 2) | ecosystem: Environmental > Aquatic > Marine > Intertidal... | reverse complement strand
TTTAGTAACTATATCATTAGTTTTACCAATACCTTTAATCATAAACTCATGTGAGTCATCGGTGAATGTTCTGAACCCGTATGTACCTGTTTTGTTAGGTTTAAACCAACCTGTATAGATAATTGCGTATCTGTCAGCACCGGCTCCACCCCATCTTGGTGGATTCCATAGTTGTTGAGGAGTATGATTACCACCTCTTGGTCCTTCGTAACTTGTTATATCTACAGTTGTATCTAAATAAAGTGTAGTACCACCATCAGCAAGATTAACCATTGCATCAAATTCTGTATGGTTGTTAGCATTTTGTGAATAGTACTGACCTGATTGGCTTCCACCATAGTGAGTTTTAAGTGAACGTAAGTTTACTGTAGTTGTGGATTGTCCATATGCGTTGGTGCACAGAATAGAGAATACGATAAATCTTATTAAATTTTTCATACACCAACCTATATAGTTTATTATAAACTTACTAACATATCCAATAATTCAGCTTGTGGGAACATATCAAATTTATCTTTACGAGTATTTGTGTGTGTCCACATACCCTTTACTCTACCATAATAAGCATCTTCGTTGAATTCGAAACCATCTGCACCTTTAGCTTTAATTTCTTCAACTAAACCTTTTCTTACATCAATTCCATCTCTATCTGCTATATAAAGTATCCATAAACGTAATGCTTCGATTTGTTTATCAGAATACCTGTGCCAGTGTTTGAATCCTCTGAATGGTTTATCTAATGTAACGATTTGTGATTCATGTGCTGTAGTACCAGCGTAAGTTTTTCCATTCTTTAAGTATCCAAAGTTGTTTACTTCGATACCAACTGAATGTGTATGCATGTGTTGAGAACCATTCTTACCTAAGTGCCATCCATAATGTCCTTCAGGAAATGCTTGAACCATAACACCATCGTGAGTTTCATCGTTTCCTTTGATTGATTGTCCACCTAATACGAATTCAGTTGCTACTGCACCTCTACTATCTCTACCCCAATGGTCTACAGTTCTGTAAGGATTCTGCCAACCTGCTGTATGATGTAAAAAACAATATTCTTTTTTGGTAATACCACTTTTATACTCACCTTCAGGTAGGAAGTGTCTATTGATTATGAGTCCGTTTTCTGTTTCATACGTTTTTTCAGAATCATCAGTACTAGCCAGACCCATAGCATCCCAAGTGGAAGTACCCACAAGACCATCAACAGTAAGGCCGTTGATTTTTTGAAATTCTTTAACTGCGAATTCAGTTCCTTTACCAAATATACCATCTGCTCCTACTTCTAAGAATTCCTGTAATAACTTAACTTCTTTTCCTCTTGAACCTACTTTTAATAACATTGTGTTTCTCCTGTTTTAAAATAAGTATATCTAAGTTTCAAAAACAAACTCTTTTGGTACTATCCACTCTGTACCGAATGGGTCAGTTACCGTAATTTCTTGCTTTTTTTGATTTTCCGATATGACTATCACCCTCTCTCCAACCGGCAGGCAACCTCTGTGATTGTTGAAGGTTTTCTTCATCTTTGTTCTGTTTTTGTTTTTCACGCTTTTGTTTTTTATTTCTACTATACTCTGTACGTCTCATCTCATCGTACATATCATCTAAATCCTCATAGGAATCCCAAGTGTTTATATCCACTTTCATTTGCTACCTTACTTAATTATGTTTAACTTTCCAATATTTTTAAGAAATTCTTCTACTGTATATTCTTTTGATTTCTCATCTTTGATTTTTACTTCATTTAAAGTATCAGGATATTTGTTTATTAATCTCTCTAAAATCTCAAACCCTTGTTCTGCCCAAAAGTTTTTAAATGAGGATTCACCTAACACATTTGTTGAATATTGTACACCCTCTTCGGTGTCATCAGGAAGTAATATATAATACATCATAGTGAATATAACTATACTATTTTCTATAAATCAATTGATGAGTGTATGTTTTTGTACTATTCACTTTTATACTGAATATATCCAATTCAAACTCACCTCTCTCAATTTCATTAGACTCAAGTATAGCAGACATCTGTTGAATTATATTGAAAGAATTTTGTGTAAATTTATTTCCATCGAATACAATTTGTATATCATTTGATACATTTTGATTGATTCTTTCCTTCAAATCTATTTTAGTATCAGGTTGTTCTTTTTTGATATATTCATCGATTTCAGTTTGTGGAATAGATATATTAATATTATCACACCAAGGTTCTAATAATTCTAATAATTGAGCATTCCCATTCTCTATTATAAACTGAATGTTGTATTTTGGTGGTACGATTGGTTTCATCAATGAATCATGTTTACACATATGTCCCCACTTCCTAAGAAAGTTACGAGTTGAACGCTGATTCTGAGTTAACCACTCATCAGTTTCTCTATTCTTCATAAACACTTCACCATTTGGATTTCTTTGTGCTCCATCGGCAAATCTACTACCTCTACAAGTCATATGATATACACAACCACCCCAAGTTTGAATAAACTTATATCCGTTTAAATGGAATCTATTAAAGATATCTGTATCTTCTTTTGATTGTGGTGCGAATAACGGGTCATGCCCATTGATTGATGTAAAATCTTCTTTGAACATAAACCAAGGAGCAAAGATACCTTCAGTTAATTTAGTTGCTTGATGCATTTGTACATCTTTGAACCAATCTAACAATTCTTCTTCTTTGAACTCTTCAGGTTCGATTCCAAAATCTTTCAACATTTTCTCAGGCCCATCGGGATGTAATGGTGGTTCTATTCTAGTTAATGATACCACACTTAGAGGTGCTATATGTTTTACTACAAAATCCAATGCGCCAGGCATAAGATACATATCAGCATGATATATCCCTACAATCGGAGTATCTGCTATTTCAACCAACTCATCGTATAGAATCGTATGTCCTAATCTCTTAGGTCCTTCGTTTCTGATTGCTTTGAAGTTTGGGTCTTTTACCATCATATCCTCACACCATTCCCAAGTTCCATCATTACTGAAATCATCAGCAACACATATTGTTGGTTCGGGCCCACCATTCTTTCTGATTGAATCGTAAGACCACTTTAGGTATTTTAAATTGTTTCTACTCGGTTGAATGAAACTTATATCTTTTTTACTTATCATAATTCTTAAATATAGTTATAAACTTGATAATTTTCACGTTTATATTTTTGTTGTAATTTTTGGTATTTATCTGTTTTTAATTTTGGAAATGGTACTTTTGTATAAACAAATTCATAAGCTTCGCCTTCAAAACCAATTCTTGGGTGCATATCACCGATTAACCACCCATCTTGGTTTCTAACACCAAACATCCCACAAATTATGTTTTGGATTACTCTCGGGCCTGTAATATCAATAACATGTCCTTTTTTGATTGGAATATTATCGTTGATGTTTTTTTCTACTATACCAATTACCTCATTGAATAGTTTTTGATTTGGATTACCACCGATAAACATATAACTAATATTTCCGAACCCAGCATCGAATAAATGTACATCACCACTTTCGGGAAGATTTAAACTGATTGGCTGTACATCTAAATCAAACCAATATCCACCAAATTTATTTATGTAACATATTCTAAAGAAATCTGCTATAGCTACTCCATTTTTCATTTTACTATATGTTTTATATTGTGGAGTATCTTTGAAGAATTCGTTTACATCTGAATCTGAAAAGTATAATACTTCATAACCAGGATTAAGTGTTCTCCACTCATTTAATATTTCCTGAAGTAATACATCTTCTTTATCACAAAGGTAACTTGTAAATAATACTTTATTCATTGTTCTTTCGTTTTAGTTCAACTGCTTTTTTAAACATATCCATATCATAATCTACACCATACTTTTGTAAATTCTTAGATTGATTTAAGAGTAACATATCATAGTAATCAGAATCTAATTCTATTTTTTCAATTAATTGTAAAACATCCTTATATGTAAAATCACCATCCATCAAACAATCTGGATGACATATGAGCTTATGAATCTTTGATTGTGAATTACCTATTACTAAACACCCCATCGAAGCTGCATCACATGCCGCTTGCCCAACCCTATTTGCTATTGTTACAAAATATTTAGAACGATTCAATTTTTTATAGTATTCATTTGAATCATCTGAGTTAGTTGCGAACATATATGGTTTTAGAGATGTTTCACTTATGAGTTCTATTGGTATATCTGCATATTCAAGAAATGATAAATTAAAGTTTTTATTAAACTCATTGATGTGATTCATATTCAATTCACCAATACCAGCTGATGTAAAGTGGCTGTAACTTCTATAATCAATGAATATCGATTCTTTTTCTTCGTTAAACATAGATTGTACTAACTCAGGTGTTCTTGGGAATATATAATTTATAGCTTGTGGTAATCTACTAATATCCCATACTGAATTTAATGTGTGGTCTAACCATAAATCATATTCAAACCCATGCTGATGCATTTGCCAACTGGTATGTTCTGCTATTATATAAGTAAATAATGTATTTTTATACTGATTTTTTAATTCAATTATATGTGGATGTAGAATAGGGTCATGAGTTATAACCACATCATACTTACTATAATCGATTTGCTTGGGGTCTATTACTACTTTTACGTTCTGTTCAATATGTTCTTTATAACCATCTATTGATAATTTAGTTCGTAACCAAGGTGAAACTACCGAAGATGGGATTATTATAAAATCACATTTATAATATAATAGTGTTTCAAATTGATAAGTTTTACCATAAAACTCATTTAACATATCTAATGGAGTTATATCATCATCCCACCCATATGATTGGAATGGTCCTGTTGAATCATATGCTTGTTTTATATAAAGTACTTTTAAATCGTTATTCATATTTTTAGTTATTAAAATATTATACCAAACTCATTTTTTACTTCATTCACTCTTTGTTTAACCATACCATCTTCAACATAGAACTTAGCCATATCAGTTTGCCCATGCAATCGTGCTTTTGCAAAGTAATAGTTATTTCTAAATGTCTGGTATGCTCTACTCAAATGAGTACCTGAATTAAATAGATTCACAAAATTACCATCGGTTCTTACTTTTGGGTCTTGGTGTATTGGTATCCATTCATTTGTTAAATCAATCACATTCCCATTCCCATTTGTATATGCATTCCCCATCAACCAGTGGTCGTATCTACCCCTAGCTTTATTAAAATCCGGCATTTTACTCAAATCCCAAAAATTAGGAGTATAAAAGAAGTAATCAATACCACCAGCTACGTGTAACTTATCAACACGCTCATCAGGATATGTATCCATTCTCTGCCCAACTAATAGAAAGTTATCATCTTCTATTAAATCAATTATGTATTGTGGTGATGATGGAAATTTAATATCTGCATTTAAGTAACAATATACATCATAACCAGTATATCTCTCAGCCGCTTTAAACAACCCTCTAACTATTGGTAACCCAAATTCACTACGTTCATAATCCGTATCTAATGTGAACCCATACTCTTCACATAATGATTCGTGAAATTCTTCACCAAAAACCACCACATCGAACCCCTTCCAAGAAGAGAATGCTTCTGTAGAGATTCTATGAGATTCCTCACTCATTTTACCAATGGTTGTGAATAGTAGTGTTTTCTTACCCATTTGCTTGTTTGTTAATCCATTCGTATGTTTTCTTCATACCATCTATTAATGGCATTGAAACTTCCCACCCCATCTTTTCTTTGTAAAGTTTATTATCAGAATTTCTACCTCTTACACCAACTGGACATGGGAATCCGTATTCATCTATGAAATCATCACCATCTATATTGTATAGTTTAACATCTTTTTTAGATATATCAATAGCCATTTGAGCTAATTGATTAATAGTAACTTTTTCTTCAGAACCAATGTTTACAGGTCCAACGAATTCATCTTGCCTCATAAATCGTAACATAGCTTCAACACAATCATCTATATATAGAAATGAACGTGTCTGTAATCCATCACCCCATACTTCTACCATATCATCAGATTGTGCTACTTTTCTACACATAGCCGCTGGTGCTTTTTCTTTACCACCATCCCAAGTTCCCATAGGTCCGAATATATTATGAAATCTAGCTACCCTTACATCTAATCCATAGTTTCTCATAAACGATAAGAATAATCTTTCACTAAATAACTTTTCCCAACCATACTCTGAATCAGGATTCGCAGGATATGCTGATGATTCTTCACAATTTGGGTTATCTGCATCTAATTGATTTCTTTCAGGATACATACAAGCTGAAGATGAGTAGAATATTCTACCAACTTTAGTATTACTTGCTTCTAGCACTGTATTTAAGTTTACTAATGCTGAATTGTGCATTATGTTAGCATCATTATCTCCAGTAAATATATAACCAGCTCCACCCATATCTGCTGCTAATTGATAAACCTCATCAAATGATGATATCTCAGTAAATGGTTGCTTATGGAATGAATATGGTTGAATAATATCATTATGGTGTTCTAATCTAAAAACATTAGATACTATTTGAGGGTCTCTTAAATCACCAGATACATAATCATCACACATATCGGTATGTTTCCAAAACTCATGTTCTGATTTGATATCAACAACCCTTACCCAATATCCATCTTCTTTTAATCTTTTTGCTAAGTGGCCTCCGATGAAACCACCACCACCTAATACTAATGCTGTTTTTTTCATAATGTATCGTAATATTTGTTTTGTTGTTCTTGTCTTTTAATTTCTTTTGGATGATATAGTGATAAATCCTCATCTATTGGTAGATGTGATATTGTATTGAATCCTTCTAATACCTCATGCACATTATTCTTCCATCTGATGGTTGGTGATTTCTTATATAATCTATATTGAAAATCAGGCCAATTAACCCAACCTTTATCATCTACATTCCATCCCCACTTTTTGATATGTTCATCAGTTAATCCTTCAACTGTATTTACTCTTGGAACTAATACAACATCAACGACTGTAGTGTTCTTCGTTAAGATATCATGTAAATTCTCTATAAGTATCTCATTTGGAATCTCATCTGCATCGATTTGGAATATCCAATCACCACTACATAAATCCGTAAGTTTGTTTTTCCAATTAGCAAAGTGTCCATCGAACTCTCCTTTATGCCAACTAAACTCACCATTTACGGATTTAGCTCTTAGGTATTGTTCTATGGATTTAGAACCATTTTTAGAATCGTATAGAACTACGATTTCATCTTCATGTCTTTTATGTTCTAAAAGAAATGGTATGAGTTTTTGTATTTCTACAAACTCATTACATACTGTTATAGCGTAACTTATTTTCATAATGTTTTATTATTGATACTAATATACAAAAAAATGTTCTAAAAAACAAACATTATAGAGATTATTTTCACTAAAAGTTATAACTATTGGTGATTTGCCCCCACTATCATAGCAACTGGTTGATTATCAGTTAGTTACATCGTTATTATCTCTACGTTCCTTAGCTTCCTCTTCCAACTGCTTTCTTCTCTCATCCCTAGCTGCTACTTTATCAAATTTACCCCAATCATAATTAACTGATTGAATAGATTGTATATCTAATAGATTGAATGTTCTGTATGAACTTTTTAATTGTTTAGATGTTTTAATTTCTGATGTATAAAATACTTTAGAAGCTTCAGTAATTTGAATCTTAGCTAAATCTAATTTCTTTACCTTTGATGATTCAGAAATTACTTCTTTGTACACTTTTGCAAACTCTAAAAACTTTTGTGGTGGTATGTTATCTAATGATAACCCATGTAATTTACCTTCGGTTGAATTTGGCCATTTTGGTTGAAGAACCAATATCAAATACAATTTAGGTGTTTTACCTTGTGCTTTATATTTTACTTTAACCACCATACCCCTCTCCATTTTACTTTTCGTAATTGGAGTAGGGTCTGATGTTTTTCTTAGATGTGTATTGTAAAATGCCACTATTTAACTTTCTTTAATTTAGGTAACTCTATACTTTGAGTTTTCTTTTTTAACTTAGGTAATTGTAATCCAACCTGTTTTGGTGATACCTTAGCATCATCAGCCTCTTTCAGATAATTACTTAATAGTTCACGCATATGTTCAAACGTAAAGTTATCTTTGGTATATTGTCTATGTTTACGAGATTTCTCTAAGTATGGTTTATAATTAGATACAATATCCTTCATAGTACCACCAGCTATCGAATAATCTATTTGAAACCAACTTGCTTCTTTTAATAAGAACTTTTCATCTGCTGCAGATGGGTGTACTTTTGTTAATCCACCTTGAATTAGATTAATCATATCTTTATTTAAGAAATCAACATGCCCACTCCAAGCTGATACAACCATTGGTTTACCACTAATTGTAGCTTCCAATAAAGGTCTACCAAATCCCTCACCTCTCGTAAATGATAAATGAGCTTTTACCTTTGAGTGATTATATAATGCGTTTACTTCTGCATCAGTTAAATCTGAGTTTAGTAGATAAATATTTGGTAATCTATTACTATCTACTGAATCTTTAATAGCTTGTATCATTTTTCTAGTATAAACTCTATCTGTTAATGAACTACTACCTTTGTTAGTTTTTAAAATCAATGCTGGTGGGTTTTTCTTACCTTTAAATGCTTCTAAAAACACTCTAATCATTCCACCCACATTCTTTCTATCCTGCTCAAAGTTACCCTTTAACCAATGTCCTACAAATAAGAAACAAAATGATTCTTTCACATCTTCTAGTATTTTATCAATTCGAGGCTCTGGTGGTTTTTTGTTATCATATACATCTAAGTTTATACCTTCGAATAATACTTCAATTGGAGTTGTTAACTGTAACTTACTAATAAGTTTATCTGTTTTCTCTTCCTTCTTATCATATACACTTTTCAATGAAACTTCTTTACCGAATTCGGATGAGATTAAAACCTTATCCATACGATTCATACCCTCTAAACACTCAGGAGGCATAATAGTAGTTTCAACACCAGCAGTTACACCAATGTTATAATCACCTACAGGTTGAAATTCATTCGGAACTGTAATCTGAATCCAAACGTTTGGTTTTGTTTCAGTTTTTTCTACAACAATTCTACTTAGTAAATCATCATCAACTCCAACTACTAACGCATCCATTGGAGTATTCCCCCAACGTTGAGATAGTATTTTTACATCCCAATCAGGCCTAGCTTCAATTAACGCTCTAACGAAATCTCTACTTCTAGCGCCATAACCACTCCTAGTGGATATTGGGCAACTAACTACACAAAACTTTTTTATATCTTCCATAATACTAACTCATTTTTTGGTTTCCAATTATTAAAACAACTATCAATACATTCGATAAATCTATTACCCATACGCTTAGATGTCATATTACTTTCATTTCCTTTCATCCACTCTGAACCTTCCATTCCACATTCTTTTCTACGTTGTGGTTCTGTATCATACCACTGTCTAATTGATTTAGCTGCATCTTCAAAAGAACATCTGTCATCAAATATGTATGGTGTTGCTGGAGAACCTTGTAGTGAACGATTAGTTGGCCATATTGGATTTACCCAACTACCCCAACTTAAATTATGTGGTAATTCTTTCCTATTGGATAGTGAACCTATTTCTACATATTGTTCGGGTGTAATGTACTTACCATCAATAGTAAAGTTACATTGGTCTTGCATCCCACCAGTTACGTTTACAATTATAGGTGTTCCAGCATTTACAGATTCACATGTTGTTAATCCAAACCCTTCGTTAGATGCCATATTAATTGTAACATCAACTACATTATATATAAGGTTTAACTCATCTGTATTGAAGGTTTTTCCTGTAAATAATACATCGTAATCAGGACACATATTTTTAATTACCTCTGGCAAATCAGTACCATTTGAATCAACTGGATTTGTATGCATCAGTAAAACTACATCTTTAGCTTCTTCTTTTGATAACCCATCACAAAACTCTTTGTAGGCAAGTACCACATCACCTGGATTCTTCCTACGAATATTTCGGTTGTTCCAAAATAGTATAAACGTTTTATCAGCAATTCCTAAAGATTCTTTCATCTTCAATACTTCTTCAGTTTCACCTAAAGGTTTGAACTTATCAGAAACTCCATGTGGTACATATTGGATTTGCCAATCTTCCATAGGCATATCAAACTTATCCATTACCCTTTTATTGATACCATAGGTTTGTTTAGATATACCTAATAGTAAATCACAACTTCCATAAAATGGTGCGTTCCATTGTGGGTCTGGTAAATCATCCCAAATGTTATAATACATAATAGGGATGTGTTTACGAATCTCATCTTCCATAGCATACAACCAATCCCAAAAACGTGGGTCTGTAAAGTGTAGGATTGCATCTACGTTTTCAGTAGAGATTAAATTTCTGATTAATTGTTGGTTTCCATATCCACTTTGAGGAATTATTTTAACATTTGCATTATCAATACCAGCTTCTTGATTTACTGAATCTGATACATCGAAAAACTTACCCTCATCAGGGTGTTTAACAGCTGCTCCGACTTGTATAAAATCATATTTGTGGGATGTATTAAGTACAATCTCCTTAGACATTGTGGCTATACCACTATGTAATCTCATATCATCTGATAACAAAAGTATGAGAGGTTTCTTTTTATTTTTTGCCATAACTATATTTCTTCTTTAGTATAAATATTATAATTAATTTATATAATTCACTTTTTTGTTAAATCTGTTTAATAACTTTTCAAAGTGCTTTTGTTCTGATGGTTTTATACCACCAAAGTAAAAGAACTTATCTGCATGTTTAACAACACAATCGTATTGATGTAAATTTTGTGTTGGGTGATATGGTTTTGAATAATAATCATCACTCATACCACTATATAAGTTTCTAACAGTTGATGCTGGATTGTATTCTGTATATCTAAATCCAAACTCTATTGCGTATTTTCTTATATATTTTTCACCACCATCTTTGTTACCTCTAGTTATGATGTTAACATCAGTTCCCATTTTTTGTTTAATTGTAAAAAGAAACTCTCTTAACTTTCTAACGTTATCATACTTCGGTGAGCTCAGTATTGCTACGTTCATCTTTTTGTTGTTTTTTAAGTTGCTTTTGTACCCGTTTCCAATATCTTTTTGTAAGACTCTTTTCAGCCCAGTTCGGACCACCATTCCAAGCTCTTGCGATTTCTTCATATGTACTATTTTTATTGTGATAACTATTTACGATGTGAAACATCTCTATTGACTTTTCTCTACTCCATCTATCTTCTAACGTATATTCTAACTCAGATTTCTGAATCTTTAATATACGATTTACTTCTCTAACCATTATAGGTCTTATCTGTAAACATCCAGCTGCCTTCTCTCCTTTATGATATGCTGAATCATTACCTCTACTTTCAACCATAATCATCGCTTGAATCAATGGTTCAACATCTAAGGTATATGTTGGTTTTACAAATTTAGGTTCTACCAATATAACTTCTAACTCTATAGGTTCTAAGTTTTCAATCGGTTTTATGTGTACTTCTTTACCACCCACTCCTAATGAAATGGGTATTAATAATAAAATTAAATTTCTCATACCTTATGTCTATTTTCTTTGGGACAACTATCAAAATCATTTTTGAATGGACACCACTTACAATTCTTATTGTTCTTACCAGCCATAGCAGGATACTCTGATTCGGTTCTGTATGAACCATCTTCATTGAATGAGTTTCTAACGAAATCTTCGAAACTCTTAGTAATCTTATTTAATGTTGGTTTACCATTCGCTGGTTCGAATGTTTGAACTCTCTTCTGAGCGAACATCATACCTTCCATTAACTTACGTTTTACAATAAAATACTTTGTACTAATCCTATCTAATGGATAACCAAATTGTTCTGATAAGAACTTCTTATACAACACTAATTGTGCTGTTTTAGTTTTATCAGCTTTCATCCACTTGTTCCAACCATTGGTAGATGTTTTGATATCCCAAATCTGTAGTTTGTTTTCGTATGTATCTTCGAATACTAAATCTAAGAATCCTCTCATATACACGTTGTGAGAATCTAATGCTTTGGAGTATATTGGTAATTCAATAGCCACTAAATTCATATGACGAGTATTGAAGTAATCAACCCTATTCTTAGTAACTTCATTAAGTATAGCTATACCATCTTCTAAGAACTCTTCCATCTGAGATGGGTTACTGAATTCTACTCCAGTCTGTTCTCTCATCTTTTTGTATTCTACTAACATACATTCGTATAACATCTTACCTAAATCGATTTTAGATGCCTCATCTATTGAATCATTGTATAACGTATCCAACCAACTCTGTAGAGTTTCGTGCATAGCAGTACCAAATACCAAATGGATTGATGGGTCAAATGAACGATTACCATCCATATAATTCAACTTCCATTGATGTGGGCAATTCGCATACATTGTATATTGGGAGTACGATACCTTAACATCACCATCGTTAGGTTCTTTTACCCCAAAGGTAAATACGTTACTTATTTTTGATTCTTTCATAGAGTTATATCATTTCTTATTACAGTACTAATATACGACTTTTTACTGGATTTACCAAATTTTAATATTAAATAATTGTTAAGTTATTAACAATTGTTAAGCTTTTGGAGTATATAAATTATACTTTAAAGTTAACTCATCACCTATTTTGATATCAGATAATGTTCCTATATGGTAATTACCATTTGATTGTTTGAGTATTTGTAGATTGGGAGTTTCACTATGATTGATAAACCCACCTAATGGTGTTCTAATGAACCCATTTAGCTTTGTTTCATCAACTATATGTGTTAATCCTAAATCAGTATCCGATTTGATATCTTCTACTGCGAATAAACCCAAACCTTCTATTCCAGATTGTGATATTGTTAATTGTGGTGGTAGCGGCCGATAAGTTGACATTATTTAGCCCACTTTTTTCTTTGAACGATTTGTGCAATCACTCCATAAACACTTAAATCTTCATAAGTATCTTGGATGTTTTCACCTACTTCATCAGGTTGACCTAAAACAACTAATTGTTTTAATCTCTGAATTTTATCGTTCATTCTAAACCATAACCCCACTAAAGATAATTTTATATCCTCATCTGATTCTAAGTTTGTTCCAACTGAGATGTTACCTGGTCCGTAGTTACGCTGCTTCTTACAAAACGTTTCATACATTTCATCTAATATCTTTTGGAACTCCTTTGTAGTTTCAGGATACAATCTTTCACAATACTGAATTGCATCTTCTTCTTTAGTTTCTTTTATAGTACGTTCACCTCTGTGAATTACTTTTGTTTTTGCTTCTTTTAATATTTCTGCCATTTATTAGTTTTGGTATGTTAGTATATCTTTGGATAAGGATTCTTTAAGGTTTTCAATATCATATTTCAAATCTTCAATGCTTTCACCGATAACACACATTGGGTTCTCAGTATGTGCTCTGAAATTACCTTCCATGTCATAGTGAACTTCATATATTCCATATGTTACTTCACCATTTGGTAGTTCTCTTTTGATTATTCTATAATTCCAATATCCAAAATCTTCGTTTGAATTATAATCTACATCATCAAACGGTATTTTTAATTGTATTCCCATGTTATTTTAATAATTTTTTAGCTTCTTTATCGGTTAACCCATACTTAGTTAGTATGCTGATAACATCATCTTTAGATAATATCTCTAAATAATCAGTCACCTCTCTTTGAGATACACCATACCACTTTGATAGATACTCCAATACATCTTTGTTATACTTACTCGATTTACTACCTTTGATGTACTTATCAAACGTTTTCTGTTTTGGTAAGAAATCTAAATATACTTTATAAACATCTCTAGCTGATAAGAATCCGATTGTGTACTTTTGTAATATATTTACAATAGGTAACAAATCTAAATTCATACTCAACCATCTATTAATGATAAAAGGTGAGAAAGATTTCTTGTCCATATCCGATAGAGATGCCCAAGATTCTTTCTTCTCCTTTATACCACTCAGATGTTGAAAGATAGTCTTAGCTTTCACAGTATTTTCTGATTTCTTCTCCATTAAGGTAGTAATTCTTTAGGTAAAAACTTCTCCGATACATGCCCACACTCTGCACATCTAACTACAGGAATAGGTAACATTGATTTCTGTCCGTTTGGTGATTGTACCGCTGGAACTTCTTTAAACATTGTTACTTCTTCCCAAAAGATAGAATCACAATTCTCACAAGTTACTGTTGGGAGTTTTGTTGGGTCTAATTTCATTTGGGCTTGTGGTGGTCCTTGTTTAGAACCACCCATACCGATTACTTTTCCTTTACCTTTTCCCATATCTTACTTACTTTCTTCTACAGATACTTTTCTGTAATCAGTTACTAACTTTTTGATTTCTCCAATAGCTTTTCTTGCTCTACCTTTAGCAGCTTTAGTTGTACCATTGTGTTCTGTTTCAAATTCTACAAATAAATCTTTTATCTGTTCGAATAATTGTTGTGATGTTGCCATAACGTTTTCCTTTTTTAAATTAATTATTGTTTTATATCGATTATTATTTCTAGCATCATTGCCATAATATTAATCTCTTTATCTACTACAGATGCATCTTTATACTGTCCATCTGCAATCTTCAGTATTGTATTACCCACTTTACCATTTGCGTAATCATCTACATTATCATACATAAATCTGTAAAATGGTGTAAAATCTTTAACCTTTGAATCAGCTATCACTTTTCTAACAGATGTAAAGATATCCTTTACACCCCCATCGGATTTAAGTAGTGTTAATACTTCATCCATATAGTTTGCTTGAATCGTTGATGCTTTATCAATCATTAGTTCACCCTTAATAACCTGTCGTTGTCCTGCATTTAGAACTCTACGAATATCAGGATATCCACTATTTACTAAGATTGCTAAATCACTCATTTCGTATTTAACTTCTTCAGCATCTAAGATATCCTTTAATCTCATAGCCACCTCTTTCTTAGATGGTGGTGTAATTCCAAATGTTTGACATCTACTCTGAATTGGGTCAATTACTTTCTCTACATAGTTACAAGTCAAAATAAACCTAGTAGTTTTTGAGAATGTTTCCATCAGATTACGAAGTGCTGCCTGTGCATTTGGTGTTAAGTAATCAGATTCATCTAATATAACCACTTTCCACTTACGGAATCCCATAGAAGATGCGAACCCTCTAATCTTATCCCTAACTGCATCTACTGAGTTTTCATCAGATGCGTTAATGTACATAACATCACAATCAATTTGGTTTGTAATGATTTTAGCCAATGTGGTTTTACCCGTACCAGCTTGTCCATATAAGAGTAGATGAGGTACATCCTCATTCTCTATATAGATTTTTACTTTCTGTAAGATATGTTCATTACCAACATACCCTTCTAATGTATCGGGTCTGTACTTCTCAACCCACAATGTATTTTCTGTATTATTATTCATTATCTTCCGACTTCTTTTAAATATTTAGCTTTCATTTGTTCCCAATTCATACCAATAGCATCGATGTAAAATAAGTGCTCTGGTTTTAATCTACCTTCTGAATGTAGTTTAGTGTATCGTTTGATAGCTTTCTTCTTCCACCATCGATTGATGTAATCAACACCTTCAGTAAACTTCTTTTTCATCACCAACTCATCCTCTTCAATCTCCTTACGAAGATACTCAGGTCCATTCTCATACATCATAGCGAGATATACACCTCTTTTAAAACCATGATGATACTCTGATTGTTTGATACCACATTCTTTGAATATCTGTCCAAGAATCTTTTGTTTGATACCACTCACAGGCCCACTTGCTACACCCATACTCTTACCATTACGGATTCTTTCATTCGTAATCGCAGTTTCGTACCACTCTGCTCTGTTTTCTTTAATCCATTGATGCCAAGGTTCATAGAACTTATCATCAGGTTTCAAAGATATTTTACCAGCGGATTCTCCGAGTGTTTTGAAATGTGGAATACCATTGTACTGAGAATGTATTCCATATAACGATGTTGTACCAACTGCGATTAGAGTTTGTCCATACTTTTCTTTCCAAAGGTTTCTAATTTCAGGAACAGTAGTCATCATAGCAACCAACTTCCCACCTAAAAAATTATACCCTAATGGTTGAGTACATACAATTGTAGATGCTATTGTAGTATGATTCAGTTTTCCATCTTTAAACTTATTATCCTTACTCCACCCAATATAGTTATCTCTAACTGCCATAGATGTTACATCGGATGCTAATGAAATCTGTCCTAAGAGTTTACCACTCTTCCTATCCTTAACATTAATCTTAACGTTACGACCAGGATTAGCGGTAAATCCCATAGTATGAATCATCTTTCTAACATAAGTCCACTTAGTAGATTCTTTGGGGTCATCTAAGATTTCAACATAAGGTTCTAACTCTTCAATCTCTTTGATAGTTTGTTCCAAATTATTAATATCCTTCGGCATCCACTGTGTATCATACAATTCAGATATCAAAGATTTATCTCTAATCATATTAGGTTCTTGCAACTCAACCCACTTTTTGTAAAGGGTTTGTTCCTCAACAGTCATTGATGCAAGGTAATCCATATTTTCGATTAATTCTCTTCTCTGAATATCGTAATCAAATACTGGCTTAGCCGGTTCTGTGTCCCAAAAATTCATATACTTACTTTATCTCTACTAAGTAATACTTAGATGTTAAATTATCTTTCTCAAATTGGATGTTTGCTAATCCCTGTGATGAAATCTGTAGAGATGCTGCTTTAGAACCTCTATTAGCATTTAGAATCTCTTTTAGATATTTAGCTGAGAATGAAATAGGTGAAACATCTCCATCACATTTACATTCTACTTTCATAGAAATTCTATTTGTGTTGATTGATGAGTATCCTAAGATAATCTCTCCTTTACCACCTTTACACTCAAATGTGAATGTATCAGATTCACTAAGTGCACCTTTTGATTTGATAAACTTAGATGTAAAATCATCATCTAATGTGATTTGTACATTCATTGGTGGAACTGCTTTTAAATCTGGCACTACAGGAATAACAGATAAATCTGCTAACATATAATTTACAGATGTTCCCTTATCAGAAAACTTAATATAACTTTCTGTTGAATCAACATCCATTGATGATTCTAATACACCCAATAGTGCTTTAAGTTGTGATGTTGTATAAACACCAAACTCACCATTTGGAAATTCCCCTTCTTTCGAAGTTACTTCCCCAAGTAATGTTTTATCATCTGAGATAAAACTTACCTTCATTTCTGAATCAGATGATGTAATCTTCACCGATTCTACTTCACCACCAAGATTATATCGGTTAATGAACTGTTCAAGACTTGCTTTCTTCATAAATTTACTTTTATTAATTATTATTGTTACTAATATACAAAAACTTTTTGGAATATCCTAATTAAAACCCAAAAAATTGTGATGCCAACGCTAAATTCGGATTTGGCTTTTCCCATTTCATAGCTATATAGAAATCATCTAACTTATTTTCTAATTCTTTTGTCCAAATTAGTTCATAATCTATATGCTGTTCTACCAAATCCAAAATCTCTTTCGGGTCGTTATATCCCGTTAACCCAACGGATTCTAATCCTAATGGATTAGGTTTCAAATACACCCACTTAATCTTATCACCATCTTTCATTGGTTCATATTTGTAAGCTGCTTTGAAATATTTTAATAGTTGATTGTAAGTAAGTGCTGCTTTAACATGCGCTGGTGTTCCTTTCATAAACTCTCCCAATGCTTGATTCTTAAATGTGTACTTACTCATATGTTTTACTGCTGAGTTCTTTGCGATATCAATGAAGTTTGTAGTTTTCATCTCATCTTTCTTTCTCAAAATATATTCATCAATCTTATCTTTATTCTCATCTTTCAGAATATCCATCAATACAGTACTCATCACTTCTTTGAAGTAAGTTGGGAATGATGAACGTTTTACATCCAATCCTTTTACATCTAACTTATCACAATCTACAGTGTTATCGTTGATAATCCATTGAGCGTATCGTTTCTTTGATACCCAAAACCCACCCTTAGCAATAGTTTCTTGCTTAATATCAAATCGATGTGAATTAATATTGAACATTTTTAATGCCATAGAATCATATACTTTATTGATATGAGATTCTACTTCTTGTGCTACTTCCAAAATTGCTGGAATCATTTGTTCATCTGATGTAACATCAATATTAGGATTACGAGCTTTTACTAATGGTGCTGCTTCATAGAATACTGAATCAGTATCAACATAGATGTTATAATCCTTTTCTTCTCCAATGGTTTTACTATAATATTGATTAGCAATCATCTCAGTTGTTTTAATTACAGTCTGACCTGTAAGTGTAACTGCTTCTGCGTTATCAACATCATAGAATCTGAATGATGGTAATCCCAATACTCCATAAAGGGAATTCAACATAATCTTTTGTACTAACTGCCGTTGAGCAAAGAATTTATACTTTTCATCATTACCAGCTTGTCCAAACTTTTTCATTTGGTCTTTGTACTCTACCCTCTGGTCAAACCATACATTAAGAATTTCAGGAATAATACCAACCTTATCTTGCGTATATAATACACCATTCGATGCTATCGATAAATCCATCTTCTTAGTGAAATCTTCAAACTTAACCTTATCCATTGGTGGGTATCGTTTTCCTTTATCATCCTCTATTACATAAGATTCCATTTGTGATTTCATATGTGATTCAGCAGTGTATCCTTCTACTTTACCAATCTTAGTTTCAGGTGAGATATTGATACTCATAATGATTGAAGGATATAGTGATGTTAAATCCAAATCATAAACCCATTTGTAAAGACCTGGCTTTGGTTGTTTCACATATGCTCCTACGAACTTACCCTCACCCTCTGAACCATCATCGTTTTTAAATTTACGTTGTGGTTTATTAGGAGCGACTCTACCACCCCTTCTAAGGAATGTAAGTATTGCACCTTCTAAATACTTTGATGAAAATAAGAAATCCTCATAGAACACATGACCTGCGTGACAGATTGCTCTAGCTAAATCAATAAATTGTAGTTTCTTATCCATATCCACTACTAACTCAACATCAACTAAGTTATACTCACAAAACTTCTCAATATCATCTCTGAACAATTGGTCTAAGTTTCCTTCATACTCAATCTTACCTCTACCCAATGTCATACGAGCAATAGTATCTAATCTATAATTTGGATATTCAGTATAATTAAAGTTCTTAAATAATGCGATGTAATCCAATGCAGATACTCCAGCGATTAGATATCTCTTACGATATTTGTTCCAATGAACTTTACCGATTGGTGATAATCTGTTTGCTTGCTTAGTACCTAATACTCTTTTTAATCTATTGTAAAGATATGTAACATCAAAGAAATCAATATTCCACCCAGTTATAATAGTTGGTGAAATCTCTTCCCAAACATTTACAAAAGCTACTAACATATCAGCCTCACTACGGAATGAACGTACTTTAGCTCCTTTGATAGTTTTGTTAATCTCTTCACCCTCACTCAGAACATATACGTGATAATCATTCGTTGCTGAATCATGGAATGCTACTGAAGTCATTGTGTTCTCTGCTTCCATAACATCAGGAAGACCTGAGTTCATTTCAACCTCAATATCAAAAGTTAACGTAACATGCCCATCTGATACCTCATCCGAATCCCCATAGTTATCTATTAGGAATCTAGTCATTTCATTTACATCTGATTCAAATAGTTGTAGATTATCCTCTTTCTTCCAAAAGTTAATCTTCTTTAACCTCTCACCATGTATTGATTCATATGAACCATTACCATCTTTTACATATGCGTAATTTCTGTATTTGGATGTGAAATATCCCTTTCTATCATCCCAACAATGGATGATACCACCTTCTTTTTCATAATATACGTTTTGATACATTAACTATTATTTAAGTTCTTTAATCCAACCCCAATGGAGTCCGTTTGTTATTCTATTCTTTATTGTTTGGTAATCACCAACCTCTTTACAATATTCAAAATCTCTAAGTAAACTTTCAGCAGGTCTTACAGGTTCGGTTAGTACCTTAGATTCCTCTGGTACTATTTGATACTCTTTACCTTTAAAACTGAATGTTACCACAATATACGAATTATTCTTCAAATATCCTAACGTTTTTCACGAAATTATTTTCGATATCCCACTTTTTAAGTTGACTCTCCCATAATAGTGATTCTGCAATACCTGTTACATCGGGTCTTTTTATATCCCCATCTAATAGTTTAATTACTTTTTCTTTGAATTCTGTTCTACCATTATATAATAACGGATAATCATCACCTACCATTTCAGGATAACAATACCCATCTGGAAGTAGATATGGTACACCTCTACTCAACCCATCAGTAGCACTCATACTCCATGCTGAATAACCTTCGAAACACCCAACACCAAAATGTGATTTTGCTAACTGATTAAGATATACATCCCTATCAGCGTGTCCAATGTATTTTGTATATGGTTTATCCATTTCTTTTAGAGTAATGTAAACTTTAAAATCTTGTCGCTCTTTCCATAATTCATCCATAGTTTCAAAGAACCATTTAGAACCAGTATAAACACCTTCTCTATGATTGAATACGATAGTTTTCTCATCATACCCATTTGATGGAGTAGCTGAATCACACCCTAAATACCAAGGTTGAATAATCTTATCCAACTTCTCAACGATATGTGGTTTAAAATCTTTAGCTGCGTTTTTAAGGATAACACCTTTCTGATAGTTTGAATTTACACCACAAACTTTCATCTGTAATATACCTCTGAGATTATTCCAAAATGAGTTATCAGTTCTTGCTCCATTATCAGGTATTTCACTCCAATGGCAATAACCAATAATCGGTTGATTCTTATTATATATCCTAGTGATTACATAATTGTTTGTCCACTCAGGAAGATGACTCCAAATAAGATTGAAATTTGATTCTTCTTTTTCTATAAGTTTATCAAAAAACCTATATGGATAATCCACCCTCATTTTAGGTGGGAATGGTTCTATTGTATCCATCTTTCGTAAACTAACATTTGGGTAATCGAACTGGTTGATAATACCCGGATGGTTATGGTGTCCGCCAGGATATGGTAAAATCCATTCCCATTCTTTTCCTATTTTGGTATTATCTAAGAACGATTTGAACACCAATAGGAATGAATCCCTATTGATGTCCTTTACTTGTCCAAAGTTAGTATAATTTGGTATTACTAATACTTTCATATACTTATCATTTTTTTGTTAGATTTTCTAATATTTGCTCTCTTAGTTCTAAGAGTTAGGTTTTCTTTAGATGTAGAATTACCACCATCTCTAGCTTCTTGGTGGTCTCCTTCTATTATAGAATTAGAACCCATAAGTTCTTCAAAAGTAAATTCGTTACCACTAGCATCTTTAAAGTCATTTTCAATGGCTACTTCTAATTTATCGGCTTTGGTGAAATTGTTTGTGTCTACCAAAGATACAACACCAGATGCAAATAAGTCATTGTAATCATTATTAAATTCCTGAATCATTAAAGTACTTCTCTTCTCAATATCATCAACTTTCTTAGCTCCACACTTTCTTTTGAATGATTCCGAATTCGTAGATTTATTACCAAAGTCATCAATATAGATATTACCATCCTTATCCTTCATATAAAAATCACGTTCTCTAAGTGTTGATTCCATTTTTAAGAACCAATCTAAAAATTTAGATGGACTTGAAATCTTAACTTTCTTCTGAAATGAATTTAGTGGATGTGATGATGAATCTAATGCCGTAAGTAGTATAAATAAATTATCCAAAAGAGTTCTTTCAAACTTTACAGAACTTGCTGTGTTTACAATCTCTACCAATTTAGAAATAAGTGATGTTGATTTATTTAGTTTAGAAGTAGAATGCCCATCTAATCCAATAACCGATGATTGTGTATTTAATTGAATATCATCTGGCCATTTATATATTTCACCTTTTAAACTATTATAATGATACCCAACCCATTCAGCCACCATTAAGGCATCACCCTTCTTTACAATAGAATATTTACCTGCTAGGTTTTTTGTGTTATTGAACATCGCTTCCATTAAGGGATTATCATTCATATAATTAATCAGAAATCTATTAAACTTAGATGGGATAATTATTCTTCGTTCGTGATTGTTCCAAGGTTCTCCAATGTTAGTGTAAATAGTTACATCCACCATATCCTGTAAGGTAGCTTTATTTATCATAACCAATGTAAGTGGTGTATCCAATATAGTTTGTTGGGTCTGCTCAGGCATATCTTTGAACTTAACACCCTTTAGTTGAAAAGCTATTGGTGCACCATCACCATTATCAACATAATCAAATACCGAAGCTTCTATTGTAAATTTAGATTTTAGAAAATCTTCATAAGTTTTTACTCTATGCTGACCATCTATGTTTAGGTAACGTTTACCTGTTGATTTCAACTTCGATAAGTACTCAATAGTTTCAGCTACTGCTGAATATTCAGTATCATCTTTTTCATATTCATTTATAATACTATTACAATAATTTAAACAACCATCTATACTAATTAGAACAATTGTGTAAATATTGGAATGTCCTTCAAATACAGCCCTCATATGTTCGGCTTTTACTTGGTCTGGCCATTCATCTAATAACCTTTGTAATGTGTTTGTGTCTACGTGAATGTAGGGAAATAATTTTCTAAGTTGGTTTAGTTTCATTGCGCCAACTGATGCATCGATTGATTTTTTAAATGCCATTGTTATTTGTTTTAAGTTTTGGTATCGTTATTGGGGTGATACCTGTACCCCATAGTTATAATTCTGATATCGTTATAGAGTGATATCAACTCTTTTACTATGTAAATATACAACAATTTATTGTATTCACCAAACTTTTTTGCACTTTTTTTAGAAAGTTATTAACAATTACCAAAAATTGATATCATTAGATTCTTCTGGTGCATATGTTGTATGATGTATAATATCTGTATTATAATCAGATGCCGTTTTAGGATAAGGTTTAGTTGGATGTTTTAATCTTTTATGTAAATCCTTCTTTTCTTTTTTATTGGTAGCAAGTATCTGAATGTACCTATGTTTAGGTGGTTCTTCTCTTCTCCAAAATTCGGTGTAACCATCTTTACCTATCTCTCTACGAAGATGTTCTAAGTTACCACTACCCCAAAGGTTATAAACACTTCTACTATGAATCCACCCATACGGGTCTTTAGATAGTGATATACCCCAATTAGGCATAAGTGCTATATCCGTTGATAACCCCTGATATATCCAATTGGTTGCTTTATAGATACCACCAACGTGTCCTTGTCCATTATCAGCGTATGATAATAGAACTTTAATGTTTTTATCGTTATCTTTTATCCATTGGAATGTTTTACCCAACGCACAACTTTCTATATTAGAACCATAACCATCATCTAAGTATAAACGAGTTAATTCTAATATATTATCTTTTGTTAATCCATCACATACTGATGTGGGTGCTTTTGCTCCGACTGGGAATCCGTAGATTGCTACACCAATTAGTTTCTGAGAATTACCAAACATATCAACTTCATCAGTTTGATAATATACACCCAATGCGTATCGACAAGATGTCCATGCGTGAGTATAATGTTTCTTAACGATTATATCTTTTGCTATTGATTTAGCTATTGGTGCTACACTAACTTTAGTGGAATCACAATAATGTTTACCCTCTTCTTTCAATTGGTTCTAATTTTCTAATTTCTAATTCTATTTCGTTTTCACTTTTTGGATATTCTAAGATAGGATGTTTTAAACTTTTCAGTAACTTCCTTCTTTCACCACCCTTCGAAAGAATGTAAACGTATCTATGTTTACGGGGTTCTTTACGAATCCAAAATGGTTTATCAATCTGTTCTTGTATCTTAGTAGGATTGTTAGTTCCATAATATGGAAATATCGTTCTACCATGCTGCCACTCACCATCTTCACTAAACTTAAAACTCCAACTATCGTTGAATCTTAACTTATCACCCTGATACAGCCAATTAGTTGCTTGGTAGATAGTTCCGTTATGACCCTCTTTTGGGTCTGAGTAAGATATCAATCCTTTTATTTGTGGTACATTTGTTCTTAACCATTGGAATGTTTGTCCTAAGAACCAACTCTCTATGTTAGAACCATAATCATCAAATACAAATACCCTTACTAATTCTAAAACTTCCGTTCTATCTAATAAAGGTGTGATTGATTGCCCACTTAATCTACCAATCGGGTCACCATAACACGCAACACCTATTAACTTATCTGATGAATTGAAGAATTGATGTGAATCATCTTCTATATACAAACCTATAGCGTAAGATACCTTAGTCCATAGATGTGAATAATGATTTTTTACAATTATATCTTTAGCTACGGATTTGGAAATCTTCCTTACTGTTAGTTTTGATACATCACAATAATTCTTTCCCTCTTCTTTCATTACTGATATTTATCAAATTCTCCAACTAAAAGATGTACCCAAGTTTCGTTCCTAACAATTCTACGGATGTTAGCAGGAGATACACCATTGTTTTGAGCTAATACTCTAACATTTCTGTGTCCCACTTTCCATAGGTTTCGGATACTCTTAACTTGTTTTTCAGTTAATTTATGTGCTGGGTGTGATTCCCCTCTTAATGCCATACGCTTACGTTTTCGTAACTTATTACTAATATACAACTTTTTTTTCAATTATCCAAATTTATTTTACTGCATTAATGTAATTTTGTTTTGGCTGAACACCAATGAACCGTTTAACTTCTGTAACACCATCTACTAATATTACAGTTGGGATATTCCTAACTCCATATTTTTGTGCTTTTTCATAATCTAAATCTACATCAATTTTTTCTACTTCAACATGAGATGATACTTCATTCATTATTGGTGATAAGCTCTTACAAGGGCCACACCATTGTGCTGAAAAATATAAATATTTCATTCTTTTTTCCTTCTTTTAGTTAAACAATCTATACAACTTTCTGTGAGTGGTAAACATATTGGAATTTCCTTTCCACAACGTTTACATATTTTTTTAAATTTACCCATCACAACTTAAACAATCTGGGTCCATCGCTTGTTGAGCAATATCACCCCTTAATACTGATTCGGTTCGAGTGTAGTATAAAGTTTTTACACCCTGCTTCCATGCTTCAAAGTGAACTGTGTTCATCCACTTAGGAGTTGCCTCTGATGGGAATGCTAGGTTCAACGATACTGATTGGTCGATGTATTGTTGTCTAACACCAGCTTGTCTAACTAACTCTAATTGGTTAATCTCTTTGAATGTTTTAAATACATCTTTTACCTTATCACACTTAGTAGTATCAATATCACTATCTAATTGTGTTAGTTTACCATCGCAAAATACCCAACTATCCAATTCTTTGATATCTTGTATAGAACCACCATCTGCTAATATCTTATCCCAAGTTGCTTTAGTGTTGATACCTACTTTTCTAAGTACTTTTTCTAATTCTCTGTTTTTTCTAATGAACGTACCTTTTGAAGTTTGTTCCGTAAATACGTTTGCCGCCCAAGGTTCGATACCTGGTGATACGTTACCTGCTAACTTTGAATTGGATACAGTTGGAGCAACTGCTCTTAGGTGAGTATTTCTCATACCACTATCTCTACACCATAAAGGTTCACCTAACTCACTACCCATATCTCTACTTGCTCTTTCAGATTCAATCTTTAATTGTGAGAATATCTTTCTCGTTTCAAACTGAGCTGGAAGTGAATCAAATGGAATACCTTTTTGTTGTAAGTATGTATGCCATCCTAATACACCCAATCCTAATGCTCTACCTTTTTCTGCAGAACGTACTGAGTTTTCAAACCCTCTCATATTCTTAGCTCTTTGTAAGAACTCTGATAGAATACCATCTAAGAACCAAGTTGCCGTATAAATTAAATCTGTATCTTTCCACTCATCGTATTTTGAAAGGTTAAGAGAAGATAAACAACATACGAATGAATGATTCTCATCTGTATGTAATGTAATCTCAGAACATATATTTGTCATATGAACTTTCAATCCATTGTTTTTGTACATATCAGGATTCTGTTTGTTAACATTACCTTTGTACATTACATATGGTTCACCAGTTGCTTTACGTTTCTGAAGTACTTTACCCCATTTTCTTCTAGCTTCAGAATCACCATCTTCTAATCTTCTCATAAACTTATCACCAACAACTACACATTGATGTAGATTTAATGCTTGTCGGTTTACATCACCTTTAGGTTCTCTGATTTCAATCCACTCATCAAAATCTTCATGTTCTATGTTTAGGTTAACAGATGCCGCCCCTCTTCTTACTGAACCTTGATTGGTTGCAAGAATTGTTGAATCGTATATTTTACAGAATGGTACAACACCATCGGATGTTCCGTTTTGTGTAATTTTTGCACCAGCTGGTCTAATCATATTAATACCAACACCTACTCCACCACCATGTTTAGCGAGTAACATCATCTCTAAGTTCTTAGTACCGATATCCTGAATTGAATCAGCTACATCGATTCCAAAACAACTGATTGGTAATCCTCTATCTGTACCTGTATTTGATAAAACAGGTGTTGCTAGGTTCAACCAACCCTTCCAAATGTAATCGAAGAACTTTGTTGCCATTTGAGGTTTACCCAATCTTCGAGCAGCTGTTGTTGCAACTCTCCAATAAGCATCTTTTGGTTTTTCACCACTTAGTAAGTATCCCTTTGATATTGTCTTAACGTAGATTTCTGTGTTTGCCCAAGATGGAAAATCTACGTCTATTTCCCAATCAAATTCAGCTCCAAAGTTTTTCATTCTTTTATAAACACTCCATTTTCAGTTTTCCCTTTTCTATCTTTTATTTCATTCCAAGCTGCTTCTAAGCATTCTGAAGGATGTAATCCTAATTGCATTGATAAGATAATTAATGTAACGAAAGAATCTCCGATTCCATCTACTATCTCAGCTTTATCATTTTTAAGGAGAGCTCCGGCGGTTTCACCGACTTCTTCCAAAACTTTTAACATCTGTTTGGGGGCGTTATCTTTTACTAAGATACCTTTATCATCTGCCCATCCGATTACGTTTGTAATCAATTTATCAAAATCATTCATAACTTATTTTTTTATTATTATTTTACCAAATATCGTTGAAATCTTCACCTTCGTTTGCCTTAGAGTAATCCGTAGGTCTTACTGCGAAGAAATCTGTATGTGTTGTTCCACCAGTTAAATGGTAGAACCAATCTAAATTAGATGCTTTAGTATCATCAAACTTAAATGTAGGTTCGTAACCCAATTCTTTTAACTTCTCATTACCTCTTTTAGAGATAAATTCTTTTAAATCATCTGAGGATAGGTTTTCTAAATCACCTTGCTCAAATATCATATCAATGAACTTATGTTCCATCTCAATCATATACTTTGCTGCTTGATGTACATCATCTTTAACCTCACTATGAAGTTCTGGATATTCATTACACATCTCTCTAAATAATTGACATCCCATTTTAGAATGAAGTGATTCATCTCTTACACTCCATTTCATTTGCTGCCCAATTCCTTTCAGAAGATTTCTCATCTGAAAAGAATACAGGACTGCAAAACTACTATATAAAGATACACCTTCTGCAAATGCTGAGAATATCGCTAATGAACGGGCTACTTCTTTTCTCGCCGTAGGATTCTTCTGTAAATCCTCGTGAGTCCAATCAGCAGAGGTAGCGGTTAGGAATTCAAATTTTTCTGCAATCGCAGGTTCGTGTAGGAAAGCCTCAAAATCTTCTAAACCTAATGATTCGTTTAGATAGGAGTAAGCTGTAGCGTGTATTGTTTCTTGTGAACCAAACATCATCGCCATTTGTTTGATTTCATGTTTAGGAAACCATTTGGTTACCATTGTTGTCCAATAATCGGATACGGCACATTCAGTTTGAGCAAATCCTAAAAGGATATTTCCAACCAAATGCTTTTCCGATTTATTCAGATTTTCGTTCCAATCTTTCAAATCACCTTGCATTGGTATTTCAGTATGTAACCAAAATGCTTGTGCTTGTTTTAACCACCCTTCGGTGTAATAAATTGGATATTCAAATGGTTTGAATGGTACTCTTTCTGTAAATAATTGTGTCATATTTTTATCTTCTATTGTTTTAATTTCGTTGTTGTGGGTTATAATATATATGGATTAGAAATCAATATCTTTATTCATTTCGTTATATTTTTGTAACAAATTCTTTCTCACTAACTCACCCCCAGTGTTCATATCCTTTTGGGTTTTTTTACCATCAATGGAATCATCGTTGTAGATATCAATCCTACCTGTACTCATATTAGCTTTTGAAGGTAAAGTCATCCCATCTGGTCCAAATCTATTTTTTATTACGTGCCATCTACCTGTACCTGCTAATTTATCCTCAATCTTCCTACTTAATGATACTACAAAATCTGCAGTCATCAGTTTTGAGAATGAACCAGCTATAGAAGTACCAGTAATAACATCTTGCTCTGCTCCACTACGATTTATCTGAGATGCTGTAAATAATGGAACTTCGTATTCACCCGCAATACCTCTTAATCCCTCAACAATCTCTTCTAACTCTTCGTGTCTTTCTTTTCTACTATTACCCTTTAATAAATCAGCGTAATCACATATAATCAAATCAGGAGATTTACCTTGCAACTTCAATTTATCTAATGATGCTCTCATAGTATTCAATCCAGCAGATTTAGTAGGCCAATGTTTTACAACGATATCACCACTTAGTTTTTCTACCTGCTTTCGTACTTCATCTATTTCAAATTTAAGTTTAGGTACGGGTATTCCAGTTAATACTGAATCGTATCTCTGCCCTACATATCCTTCGTTAAGTTCTAATGTATAATGAACTACAGTCTTACCAGCTTTAGCAGCTGCCATACCAACATTCACCAATGCCCAAGATTTACCAATACCCGGTGGAGCTGCAAATATTATCAACTCACCTTTACCAAAACCACCATCTACTAATTCATCGATAACAGGCCAACCACAAGGAACTACATCTCTAACAGTTGATTCGTATCTTTCAATGATGTTTTCTTTGTACTCATGTCCGATATCAGTATCCTGTCCCGCTTTCATAGCGTTATCAATCTTCGATTTAATTATATCGAATTTACCATCACTTAGTAAATCTACAGATTCTAAGATTGCGTTCTTAAAGGTTTGATTCTTACAGAATTCTAAAGATTGTTCTTTAACGTACTCTAAATCATCCGATTCTAAGCCGTTCCAAACTTGCTTTAGGTTATCTACTATAGATGATTTGAGAACATCTCTCTCAACCTTATCTACTTCGTTTTTAAAGACATCCAATGTGGGTAGTTGTGAAAACGTATCAAAATGATTTAATGTTTTCGTTACTATCCATTCATTAGCATCTGAATCAAACATCTCAGGTTTAAGAATATCATACATCTGTTGTAAGAATATCCTATCTGATAATAGAGATGAAAGTATCTTTATCTGAAATGACGTACCAAATTTGTTTCCGAATTTATCCATATTGTACCAATATACGATTTATTATTGTAACTACCAAATTATTTTCGGGTTTGTTTTGAATATTTATCCAAATCACCCCAAGTGTTCACTAACCATGTTTCTACATTCTTAAATGCAGTATATAGTTTATCAACCATAAACTCTTTTTTGAATTCAAAAGAATTTAATCCGTTGATTGGTGTATCAATGATATTTCGTACATTTGATGTAATCGCTGAACCCATTATTGGTTCTGATAACTGCATTAAATCATAGTTTAATTTCAAAGTATCGGTATGTTCCAATATTTTGTTTTTCAGTTTCTCATCATCCATTTGAGATACCTTTTCTAATAGGGTATCCAATGTTAATCCATCCGATTGAAGGAAATCTAATTTATTTATTAGTGTTTTAGGTCCGATTCCCCTTACGCCAGGAATATTATCGGATTTATCACCATCAAAAATTCTATAATATACTAAATTCTTTGATGGAACTCCATATAACTCTTTTACATCCTCTTTGAACATCATCTTCTTCTTAGTTGGTAGATATACTGAAATTCTATCATCAACTAATTGTAAGAAATCCTTATCAGAGGAAATTATCAAAACTTCTTTTTTAAATATATGTCTGGCAGCGTATGCCATAATATCATCTGCTTCGATGTAATCAATATAACACAAATCAACAGGTAATAACTCTAAGTATTTGATTAAAGCGTTAAAGTTACGTTTCATAGATTCTGCTTGGTCTTCTAAATCTTCGTAACCAACCAATCTATTAACTTTGGTTAATCCTGTTCTACCTTCTTTGTATCCCTTATACATCTTTTTTCTACGTTGAGAACCACCCTTACCATCAAAAACTACCAACACTCTAGTTGGTTTGTTCTTACGAATAAGAGCGCCGAGGGATAACAGACAACCTGTTACCCCACCGACGTGCTCTCCATCATCATTCAGAGTTGGAACTGCGCCAAAACATCTGATGAACAAATTCAATCCATCTACAATCATAACTTTATCATTAACGTTCCTTTTGGGAGTTTCTGATAGCTTATTAAACATTTCTTTGTAATTAGATTTCGTGTCCTTCATCGAGTTTTGTTGTGTCTGTGTTTGCTGCTTCGGATGCTTCTTTGTATCCTAAGATATATGCATCACAGATTTGTTTATACATTTGTTCCTTTACCTCTGGTCTTTCTTCTAAGATGTTAGTGAAGTTCTTAGCTTGGAATTTAATCTCTTCTCCAGTTGATTCATCAACCCAAGTATACCAAGCTCCACTTATCTGTATCAACTTATATGTTTTCATAGTATTCAACCACGAACCATATCTATCAATACCCCTATCAAAGTAGATTTCAAAATCAACTGCTCTTAGTGGTGGTCCCATTCTGTTCTTAATAACTTGTACTCTAGTCTTAATACCAACAGTTTGTTCAACACCCCCAACTTTAGAATTGAGTTTACCCATTTGTTTCATTCTCAATCTACAACTAGCGTGAAAACCTAATGCTTTCCCACCTGATGTAGTGTAAGGGTCTCCAAAAGATACTCCTAATCTAACTCTAAGTTGATTTGTAAATACAACCAATATTCTCTCTCTACCAATAAGATTTGTAATCTTTCTCATTGCTTTTGAGATAATGATTGCTTTTTGAGTAGCATAACCAGCTTGGTCATAATCAGCTGCCATCTCTACTTTAGTAGTTGCTGCCGCAACAGAATCAACTACTATTGTTACCAATTTGTTATTATCGGATTTTCTAATTGATTCGATAATTGAATCCATAGCATCAAAGATATCTTCTACTGCTTCCAAAGGTACATAAAGTAACTTCTGAGTATCAACACCTAATGCTTCTAAGAATTCTTGGTTAATTGCGTTCTCTGTATCAATATACACTGCCAAACCACCCTTCTTCTGAGTGTTTGCTAATGTATGTGCTGATAACAGAGATTTGCCACTCGCTTCTAAACCAGTAACCTCTACAATTCGTCCAACAGGAAATCCACCATTAGGTCGATTTGATATAGCTAAATCTAACATATCATCTCCTGTAGACACCCACTCGGTTAAGTCGGTGGGTGTCTGTTCGGAGCCATCAAGAAAGTAAGCTACTTTTGCTTGTCCTTTGAACTTCTTATTAAGGTTATCAGCTAATAGCGATGATAATTCATCACGATTTGTTTTAGCCATTCTTAATGTTTTTAGTTATTGAATAAATCCTCAAATGCGTCTTTTACATCTGTGTTGGTTGAGTTACTCACAGCTGCTGCTGGTGCTGATTGAGTAGAGTTATTAGTTGGTGTAGATTCTTCTTCTTTAGAATCATCCCCTACTTGACCAGTTTCCATCCAAGTTTCCAATAAACCTTTCATATCATCATAAGTATATTTCTTAAACATACCTGGTAATTCAATTTGGTCTTTTACAGTTTCTAAAACGTTTTTATCTTCTGTAATTGGAGTTTGGTTTGGTTTAACTCTGATATAAGTTTCAGGATAGTTCTTACCTAACTCTTTTGCGGTTTTAAACTCAACAGTGATATCTCTACCATTTGTTGGGTCTGTTAAATCACCATAATCTGGGTCTGCGAAGAAAGCAAGTAGTTCTTGATACACAGTTTTACCAAATCCCCAAAATTTAACTCCTTCAGATTCTTCACCACGAACCAATACAGGAACGTAAGTTCTCATCTTAGGTGTTAATTGCTTTGAAAGATTCCAATCATTTCTATCACCAGTTGATTTCAATTGGTCAGCGAACTCCATTAATGGGTCTGCTTCACCATGTGTTTGAGGTGAGAGAATATTCTTACCACCAAAGTTGTAGTGGAAAAATAATTCGATAAAAGGATTTGATGGATTGTGAACGTAAGGTACTATTCTTACTTGTTGCTTACCAGGTTTTGGCTTCCATAGATTATCAGTTTTTGTAGTTTTCGTCTGTAAACTGTCCAGACGGTTTCGGATTGCATTTAAGTCAATTGCCATAATTTTACTTTTTTTAGTTATTATTAATTATTACTTATGTAAATATACGAAATTTATTTGTAACTTCCTAATTATATTTACTTTTTATTTTTCAACGTTAATTTAAACCCACACGTTGACTTGGTCTTAATTTTTTATAGTGGATTTAAAACCACCGAGTATCTACTTTACTAAGAGCGAACTTTACGCTAATCATAGATAACCATTAAATATACTACTAATATACGAAATAAATTCCACACTACCAAATGTTTTGTTGTTTATTTACAACAAGTACATTGATTGTTTGAACCACAAGATGAGCTACACTCTTCTTTTGATTCACATAAACATTGGTTACAGGTACATTCTTTCATATACTATAAATATTAAACTTTTTTAATTAACATCAACTATTCTGAACAATTTTGTTTTCATTGTTTTGTAACCATCACCATCTGTAAGGATGATTGAGTTGCGATAGTTTGCCCATTCTACTTGATACGATTTATCTTCCGTACCACCATTCAATTCTTTAATTAATCGGTTTAAAGCGTTAATTGTGTAAATTGTATTGGATTCTTTTTTTCGGTGTACCATTATGCTATTAGGTAAGAATTTATTTTCCCTATTTGGTATAATATTATAACTAATCACTAATTCATTAGATGGTTCTAATTTCAGTACGAATATCTTTCTACTGAATAATTCATGCCCATCGAATATTTTAGTTAATAAATCTTCAAACGAAGATTCTGTTGTAAACGTACATAATAATTGCGTTCTCACTCATTCTCTCCGTTATTTATCAAAACATTTCTGCATATCAGGCGACCATTGTATTGTATTTGAAGTTTTACCCGTTATACCTGATTTTGAACGATATCTTTTTTCACCAATAAACTTTCTACTACCATCTTTCTGGTCAACTGCATATATGTAAACAACTTTACCAGTAGTAACTGTTTTTTCTCTATTCTTAATTATTTTTTCATCAGTAACAACACTAAAGTTATCTTCTGCATCTTTTAGATTATCTACACCTAAACATTTTTTTATTGATTCCGGTGGAACATCCTTACCTGCCATTACTAACTGAGTATTTCTTTTTAAAACTTGTTTAAAATCACCCTCATCGGCTTCTTTAATTTTATCTAAGTGTAAGAAATCTATTGTTTCTTGGAAACCTACAATATCACCCAATGGCTTCTCTTTACCAGTTGATGTTTTTCCCGTTATCTCATTTAGTTTATCAAAAGTTTCTATTTGAAGTGATAATGCTTCTTCTCTAGCTTTAGATATTATCTTATTAGTATCTAACCCATCAGGAACTTCATTACCATTATCCTTTTGGAACTTCTTTTCAGCCACCGCTAACCTAGAAATAACTTTCAATCTATTTGCTGATGATTTACCACTTCCCACTTCTTCCGTAAGTTTATCTAATAGTTCTTCGTGAGATTCAACGCCATATTTTTTCATAGCATCAGCGATGTGATTTTTTGTACCAGCTGATTTATAACCACCTTCTTGCTTTTTAAGTTCATCAACCAATCTGGCCTTATCTTCACCCTTATAAGTTCCTAAAAACTTACCTTCTTGAAAAGATGCCTTATTATAGTTCTTTTCAATTTCGGCACTTCGTTTTTGAGAAGTATCTACGATGGATTTTGCTTTTGCTGCATCTTCTTTACTAACCCTACCACTTTTTTCTAATGAATTGATGTTTTTGGTTTGTTTTGTGTAATCATCATTCAACGTAGAATTACCTTGAATATCATTAAATCCTTTTTTATCACTCCAACCATCATAGATAAGGTTTCCATTTTCATCTTCAGTAATAACTGCCGTATCGGATGCGTTTTCACCACCACCTGAACCAGCTACCCATTCTTGCATTACATCTTTAGGTACTTCTATTACTTTTCCAGCATCTGTAACATATATCTTTTCAGCTGAATCGATTTTGTTTTTTAGATTTTCTAAATCTTTAGTAGTACCACCAAATGATGATGTTTTCGTTTCTTTACCAAACCCAACTTTTTCTTGTGCTAATTTAGTACCATCAGTTGCTCTTTTTGATTTTGTTACACCTGAACGGGCTGCTATAATAGATGCTCTGTATAAATCTCTTTCAGATGTTGGTATATCTGATGGTATTTCACCTCTATCTTTTTGAGATGGGGATTCAACCGTTGTAGATTTTTGTTGTTTACCTAATTTAGTATTTCTACTCTTTTCAAAGATAATAGATGCTAATTCAGATTCATTGATATCAGGATATTTTTCAATGATTAGAGATGCCTCATTAGACATATTCTCATTAAAGTTTGAACCAGCATTTCCTGGTGCTATCCAATCAGCTCCTTCTTGATACCCATTATTTAATGCTGCATCTGAAGTTTCTGAGTTTTGGAGTAGTTTGCCATCATCACCATATAGTTCTTTTACTTTCTGTTTTGCCGATTCGTATGATTCATCAGCTGATTGTGGTTTTGGCGTATCCATAGATGTATCCGATTGTTTTTCAATCTCATCATCCGATACACCCTTATCACCTAAAAAGTTTTTACCTACCTTATATGCAGCAGGGTCTGATTTCTTTTTACCTAATAATGTACTAACTTGGTTTTTGTTTCCTGTAGTTGGATTGGTAAGTTTAGTTTTTAGTAACTTATCATCAATCTCTTTTAACTTTTCTTTTTCGTAAGTAGTGAGAGCGTTTTGTTCAATGTCTGTTGTAGCTTTTTCTTTATCATTGCCACCATCAGGTCGTTCTTCATCTTCTGAATCTTCTTTTTCATCAGTTTCTTCCTCTTCTAAGGGTTCATCGTAATCAATAGCACCATCTAAATCATCATCTTCATCACTATGTAAATGTGCCGATACTGCTGTATCATTTGTTCCAACCTGCATTCCTGATTCTCTATTTCCACCTAAATGAAAATTAGAAGGAGTTTTAACTGCAGATTCTACGATGTATTCGATTACTTCTGAATCGAAATCGTATTCTTCTTTTAATATTTTTCGTAAACCTGCTATGGAATCTTCTGATAACGGGTCTGTAAGGTTTGTTCCAACCTCAACCCACCATAACCTAGCTAGTTCGTTAAGAAATTCTTTCATATTATATCCGTTGTTTCTATATCGATAGAATTCATTTTAGAATAACTATCTCCGAGTTCTATCTTTGTAGGGAATCCGTTCCCCTCTATAAGTATCTTTAAATTCTGTAAACTATCAAATTCATCAGAATGCATATCTAATAAATATGAATCATAAGTATATAAAACCATTTTTGAGCGTTTATCTTCTAAAAACTCCATTACTTTACTTAAAATCTTCATATTTAACTCTGTTTCAGTTGCCTGTAACATATAATTAAATAGTTTGTTAGCGTTCATATCGTTTAGGTTCTCTTTTGATAGTTTTCTACCTAATGGTGTTTCTATATAACCTCTACGATTAAATTCCATCCACATCTTATCTATTTTGTGTGAAACTTTTGAGAACAAAGGAATATGTAGATATTCCTCTTGCACTCCCCCATATAATTGTCTAAACGTTATTCCTTTTGATTCACCATAAGAAACCCCATACATATCTGCTAAGGTTTGGTGTCCACTCACATCCATTGGAATTGGTTCACCTACCATCTTACCAATAATACGTGGGTGATAAGCATCGTAATCGAATTGTACTAATTTACCCCCATCGAACCTACTAACAAATCTATCCCTACTACCATCATCTTTATTAAGTGCAGCGTAGTTTACACCACCATAATTGTTTGAAGGACGAGAAGTTGTTGTATATGGATGATACTGAGTCCACTCTAACCCATTTGTAGTATGTATCCCATTTCGTTCCACTAAGTTTAGCGGCTTAATATAGAAATTTTCAAATTTCTTCACACAATCCGAATCCCAACCCAAATCGTAATATTGAAGGAACTCATTTCTCACATCTCTTACCATTTCTATATGTTTAGATATTGGAATAAGATTGTTAACTCCTTTGAACTCACCGAATCTACGATGGTAGAACGTATGTGTTGGTGTTGGGGAAGATTTGAGTTGGGAATTCGATTGTAAATATTTTATTAATCCTGCATCAACTGAGTTATCTATCTGAAGAATGTTTAAGAATGATTTATTATCGTAAACGTAAGATTCGTTGAATTTAAAGGTAAACTCATCTAATGTGGTTGTATGGTTGTCTATATTTTTTAAGTTGATTACAAGCTCTGTATCGTTGGTTATGTCGTATATGTATAACATAGATAACCCATCTATACAAGGGTGTATAGCCTCACTCTCCCATATAGGGTGAATGTAGACCTTATCCATTGTGATATTACCACTACTTAGAAATTTAACCATATGTAAATATACGAATTTATTTTGAGTTATCCAAACAAACCTTACATTCTTTTTCTAAATATACTTTTGTGTTTTTGCAAACTCCACACTCAGTAACCTTACCCGCCGTTTTAGCGAATATTAGCATTTCATCTAAAATTGTGTTTATTTCTTCTATTGGGTTTCCCCCAAACATATTATCTAAACTACTCATATCTTAACTACAAAATAGGTTAGTAGGAACTTCGATTCCTTTTTGTTTTTTGATTTGGTAGAAAACGTTGAAGAATGCTTTGTAAACTTTACCAGCATGCTCTAAGTAATCTGAATTTGGAACTTTCCACATCATTTGTCCACCACTCATATGGTGTTTATTAACAACTGTGATTTCCCATCCTTTGAGGATTAGATTAACAATCTTTTTTTGAGCTGGAGTGAACTTAACACCCTCAATTGATTTTTCGAACTTTTCTATTTTTGTCATTTTTTAATTATTAGTGGGGTTAAACTCTCAACCCTTATTACACTACTAATATACGACTTTTTACTGGATTTACCAAATTTTAATGTTAAGAAATTGTTAAATCTTTGTTAAAGTTATTAACAAATACCAAAGATAAAAAACGTTACCATTAATAGAATATATACGAGTGTACTGATATCTTTTTTATGATTCATAGGGTTATGGTTGATAGAATTCTAAATAATCCATTAGTTTATATTTTATCAATGGGTATTTTTCTGAATATAGTGCTACTGTTCGTTTGTTTGTATCATATACACCGGCTTCTAATATGTTACCTCTTTCATCTTTTTTATCATATACCGGTCCACCAATTTTCCATTTAAGTTTTACCTTTAGATAGAGTACATCAGATAACCCATCTTCTGAACCAATTTGGTTAAACTTTTTTTTATTAAGTTCGATACAATTATTATCATATCTATATCCAAAGTATCGTTCCATAAATCCATTCTTCATATCATCATCTGTAACAGGTTCAATATCTGGGTTTGGTAACATCATTTTTTTAATATCTAAAGTTTTTACATTATCATATATAAATGATTTAGCTAAATTTACACCATCGGAGTTTTCTAAACCAATAGCTTTGATATTTACATATGGTATCAGAACTCTTGATATACCATCGACAAATGTTGCTTTTGAAAATACTTCACCTGTAGTATATCTGTGATATTGCCCTATGTACTCTGTAGTATCTACAAACATCCACTCTTCACCCTTAGTTATTAATCCAGTGGTTATCTGTGCTTTTGTATAATATATTCTTTTTCGTTTGAATTCGTTAGCCATAATTATATCCTCATTACAGTTTCTAATGAAGTATCCCATCCACCCTGTCCATCGAATGAGTGATTTACTGCCGTTACACTAAACATTACTTTAGGGTCTGCAAAGACAGCTGGTAATCTATCTATCTTAATTGGTGATAGAAATTTAATTCCCCAAACACCATCTATAGTAACACTTAGATTTAATGTATATTGTATCTCACTATATCTACCCTTTTGTAACTTCGCATTACCCTTTGCTTCTCTTTGTATCCAACCCCTACACGCATCACCATATGCTGTTAATTTTTGTGGGGATGCTCCTTTATCTCCAATTTCATTTCGTAATTTCAATAAACCATCTAAATCAACGAGGCCTGTCTTTTTTCCTGCTACAACTTTTCCACTATCGGGATTATCTGGAAATGGGCCGCCATTACTTTTGGTTAAATAATGTCCATTAGATGTACCTTTTTCTATATTGGATTTAGTTGCCATCAAAACGTAATCTGAATCAAATTCACTACTCAATGATACTGATTTAGTTATTGACCTTTTTGATAATGTTTCGAATGTATAAGTGGTTAATCCTTTTGAACCATCACTAACTAATTTTTTATTTACTATGTTAATATCAAATGGTGGTTTCTGATTATCAGGTTGCAATGGTTGTCCAGCTTTCATTGGTATTGCTGCTAATGTGATTAACCCACCCGTTAAAACATCTATTCTCGCAAATATAGCTTTTAAGTATTCTGCTATTTTTACAGGACTTTTAAATCCACCAACACTTTTAGATGAATCAGCCATACTCTTATATGTTTTGGTTAAATAATCAAATGATAACGCTATTTTATCTAAATCTGTTGAATCATCAGAAGTAGCATTCTCTTTTAATGTTGTACCCCATTTTGCAAAGTTTGCAGCGTTACTACCATCTGAAGGGTCTCCATAACTTCCTTGAGGACCTGGTAAAAAACAATCTTTCGGGTCTGAAGAACCTATTTCTTTAATGTCAGGCCATGTGTTGAGTTCTGCATCTGAGGATATTTTATATTTGTTACCCTCTTCATCACCCATTTTATTTATGTATCTAATAAGTGTACCTAACGTAGTGAAAAATAAGTAAGTTTCCTCATCGTTAAAGAATCCTGGCTCAACAATTAATTCAGCTGCTCCAAATGTTCCTTTTATTGGCATTCCTTTTACAGCACCCTGCTTTATTATAAGTTTGTTATCACCCAAATCGGAAACAGAATCAGGACCATCATCACTAGCTAATCCAAATGCATCTCTACACGCACATTCTAAATCATATAAGAAATTTCCTTCTTTCGTTTCTCCGCCATCATCGGTTTCTGCAGTTCCACTTAAATCATCACCACCCCATAATCCTGCTGCTGACATTGCTTTTACGTTACAATCAAATGAACCATCTTCATTCATGCTAAAATCATAATTGAAAACATTAGCAGTTACTGTACCAGTATTAACACCACTAGCGTATCCTTTCCAACCGAAATTTACTTCAATTTCACCACCTACTCTCATAACAGATGCTTCAGCTGCATTTAAGTCAGCCATTGTAAATACTGTAAAAGAGAATTCTATATTATATAGATATGAATCGGTATAATCACCACCACCTTCATTTGTTATTTTACATGATTTTAGTAGAGGTTTAAATTTACGAATACCATCTTCCGATGTGTATAATCCAATGTGAGGTCCTTGATTGTGAGATGCACCATCACCTATTGTAAATCCTTTTACAGATTGTATAACAGTTTCTGATTTACCTGTTGACCTTATGGTGATGTATGCGTATTTATCATAATTCCACGCTTTACCATGAGATTCTAACGCATCACCACGCCTATCTAACTCTGCTTTTACATTACCATCAAATCCTTGGTCAAATCCACTCATAACTTTACTTTTTTATTTATTTAGTTGAACATATTCTTTGTAAATACCTAGATAATCATATGGTATTCTTAGTTGAGTACCAATTGGTATTTCTAAATCACCCTTACCTAAATAATTAGCTCTTGCAATAATCCACCATAATCGTGAATCTTCATAATATTTATAAGCCATATTATCTAATCTATCACCTTGTATAGAAATGATGTATGTATCATTTTGATTTTTTTCCATCTTTGGGTATCTAATGGTTTTTTTAAAACGTTTACCCAATTCGGTTCTTAATAGTTCTATATTTTCGTATCTATTTGCCATATTTTACATCCCATCTAAATTATAAACAGTTGATTGGTATTTTGGTAATTCGTTCATTAATAATTTTAATCCTATTGATACATCTATACCCATAGATGCCTGTTCATCAATATCCCAAGGTACATCATCTGAAAATGAGTATGATAACGAATCTATGAATGATAATTGGTTTACCCATAATTTACCTAAAGTAAAATCTAACAGAATACCCTCATATCCATTTGTACCATAGTTAGGCATTGTCATTGTGGATAATCTTTCTAATTTTTTATACAATGGGATTAGTTCCGCTTTAGATGTTGGATATACTTTGAAGTTAAAACTCATACTTCTTTCAAATGTTCCGTATTTAAACGCCTGGTCAGCTCTACCATTATATTTCATCCCATCCCAAGATGGTGAGAATGTTTCTGTTATACCAGTAACAGTTGCTCTGAATTGTAATTTAGAACCACCACCATGTTTATCAAATATTAGTTTAACTAAATCATCCTGCTCTGCTGCGTTTATACCCGATGTTTGAATTGGGTCAGCGGCATGAGATGTAGTATAATCTGTTCTATCTGCTCCAACTTTACCAGGATTTGTAAATTTAAACCTAGTTTGTAGTGATTTATCGGTGTATGCAGCTTTTGTAGCTCTTTTGGATTCATCACCTGTTAACAAACTTCTAAAATCAGTTACTTCAATATCATTAGCTACTCTATCAGGCATATTTCCATATGCTATAGTTTCATATCCTTTGATAAGTTCTGATGATGTTAATACTTCTATATTATGAGATGTTCCATTTGTATTTTTTACTTTTTCGAATGGATTTTCCTTTGAGGTGTGTGTAACACCTCTATTCAATGCCCCATCAGATGGTCTACCCTCAGTTGAATACGATTCCCATGCAAGACCTAAATCAGTACCTTCGTAATCACTACCTTCTAAGTCTGAACTTCTATTTTCACCATATGTAAACTCATCATTGTGAGTTATACCAGCTTTTTTATTAGTAGTATCGTTAGGGTCTGAAGTTGGTTCTCTATCAGGATACTTATTAAATTCAGTATATGGTTTTACTTCTTTTCCTAATGGTGTTTTATCTCTATCAAATGGTAAAAAGTTTAGATTTTGAGCTGCTGTTGGCCCCGTTGAAGGGTCTGTTCCTACTACACTATATTGATTTTGAATAGTGAATCCATCGAATACATCAAATCTAGTATCTTCATCTCTATGTGGAACTCTACCACCTGGAATTAAACCATAAAGGGAGTTTGGTCCACCCAATCCTTGCAATCTTAAAAATGGTGCACCTTTAAAAGTAGAAGATGTTGTTGTACCACCAATTGTAAGGAATGATTCATTGTATAATCCAACTAATCTATTACCCGTACCCGCAATACCTAATGTTATATCATCTACTTGAGCTACTTTTTTAACCTTTTGTACAGTTTCATATTTTTCAGGATTAGCAGCTTCTGGTAATGGTAATATACCATGTCTGCGTGGGTGTAATCCTGCAAACCCACCAAGTGTTGAAGCGATTGTATTTATAGGAGTCCAAACCTTCGTTAATCGTTTTCCAGTAATGGTTTCTACATTAGGGTTGGATGCTTGTAAACCTAAGTTCTTTACACCCCACAATAAACCTTTTACTGAAATCATCCACTTACCTAAACGCACTACATCAACAACTGCTCTATCAACTGCGGTTACGATACCACCCCTAACTAAACCATCATCTATAGGAAATCCAAATCCCCACTTTTGTGGTTCACCTTTGGTTAATCCTTTTCTTTGAATACCTCTTAGGATTAATGGATGTGCAAATGCGGATGTTCCTAAATTGAATGCATCATCTCTTAAATTAAACTTATTATATTGCTCATCTAAGAATGATGGAGATTTACGCTTAGCTTGCCCCTTACCAATTCCAAATCCTTCTTCTCCTGAATTCATACCACCGGCATCATTGAATGATTTACCATAAGTTTTACCTAAAGTAAAGGTATTATCAGATGTATTAGAAAATAATGAACTAGCCCCATCAAATACAGTATTGTTAGGATTTACACCCACAAATCTAGTTGCCTCTACTCCACCAAATTTAGAATTAAATCCAGTTGAGTGAATATCTGAAAGATTGTTTACTTCTTTAAAATCTTTTCCTTCACTTTCCAATTTCTTTTTAAATGAAAAATCAGTTGGTGTTGTTTCACCTAAACCCCTTTCACCATTTGGAATATTCATTGGAGTTGGTGATGTTTCACCTAAGAACTTAGAACTCCTATCTGATGATAGTGGAGTAGTTTCACCCAAAAACTTAGAGCTTTTATCAGATTCCTTTGGAGTAGTTTCTCCTAAGAACTTAGAACTCCTATCGGATTCGGTTGGAGTAGTTTCTCCTAAGAATTTAGAACTCTTATCAGATTCATTAGGTGTTGTCTGTCCTAAATATCTTTCTTCTAAACTCATTGGTTTTGGTGATGTTTCACCTAAGAACTTAGAACTCTTATCAGATTCCTTTGGAGTAGTTTCTCCTAAGAACTGAGTTTTATTATTTGCTTCTTTTGGTGTTGTCTCACCTAAAAACTTAGAACTCTTATCAGCTTCTTTAGGAGTAGTTTCACCTAAGAACTGAGTTTTATTATTTGCTTCTTTAGGAGTAGTTTCACCTAAGAATTTTGATTGGTTATTTGCCTCTTTAGGAGTTGTTTCACCTAAGAATTTAGTTTTGTTATCCATTTCCTTTGGTGTTGTCTCACCTAAGAATTGTGATTGATTATTTGCTTCTTTTGGTGTTGTCTCACCTATGAACTTAGAGCTCTTATCAGATTCAGTAGGATTTGTTTCACCTAAGAATTTAGATGAGTTATCCATTTCTTTAGGATTTGTTTCACCTTTAAACTTTTCAGTTTGATTTACCAACTTAGGGTCGGTTTGTCCTAAATATCGTTCTTCTAAACTCATTGGCTTAGGAGTAGTTTCACCCTTAAACTTTTCTGAGTTATCCATTGGCTTAGGAGTAGTTTCACCTTTAAACTTTTCAGTTTGATTTATCTTTTGAGGATTTACTCCAGATTTTTCTGTTGGTGAAATCGTTGCTTTTACAGGAGCAGATTTTACTAACCCACTAAGAGGTGTTTTGTTTAAGTTTTTATTAACCTCAACTGTTGGTTTAGAATCCAAAGGTGTTGTTTTAGGAACTCTAAACTTTGATAAATCTGATTTCATATCTTTAAGTGCCATTAGCTAAATCCCCTTGCGTTTTTACCTTGTCTACGTTGTACTGCCGTTATCTTTTGTACTGCCTTACCATCTATTGATAATACTATTGGTTGTGATTGTAAAACTGATGCTAATCTTTCGTAATCTATCATATCAGAACCACCACTATCTGATGTGGATTCGGATTCACCACCACCACCAAATAACGAACCTAATCCATCTAATACAGGAGCGATAGCTGCTAAACCACCTATTGCTGCAAATATTGGTAGTGCTAACAATCCAGCACCAGCCATAGTTACTAAACCACCCGCTATACTCATTAATCCACCTGCAACTCCATATAATGGTGTTGTTACTGAACCCATTGTACTTAATGATTCTGATAATGTTGCTATTACACCACTTACTTCACCTAAATTTTGTGTAATTGATGCTAACCCACTACCTGCTTGTTCTAATTGAGGTCCTATCATAGCTAATTCACTTATATCATCTATAATACCACCACCAAAGAATGATGCTGCTGATGCAACTGCCATTGAAATTCCAAATGCAACCATACCAACTGATGCTAACATCAATGCCGGTCCTAATAACATTAATGCTCCAATATTTTCTAAAGATAATGCACCCATCATAGTTACGAACCCATCTGCTATTGCACTAATGATTGGTGGGATTGCTCCCATTACCCCAACTATTACACCACCAAATGCTTCAATTGCTGGTGTTGCTATATTTAATGCGATTGCGAATGGAATCATAGCCAATCCTAATGCCCCTATTAATGCGATTCCTAAGAATGGTAATCCACTAGCGGCTGCCGTTCCTAACGCAGTTAATCCAACACCTAATGCACCTAATCCAGCTGATGCTGGTATTCCTAATAATGATATAGCGATTAAGAATGGAATAGATGCTATTGCTAACCCAGCTGCTAATGCGAATGCTCCTAATGCGAGTGAACCCATAAATGAGGATGCCATAGCGGTCAATCCTACTGATAATGATGTGAAATTAGGTCCTAATTGTGCTAATGGTGTTAATCCCATAAATAATAAGAATGGAATTGATAGTATAGATGGAATTGCTGCGATTCCGAATGCGGCTACAGCCAATGAACCCATAAATGTGGATGCCATACTATTAAGACCTGTTGCTAATCCACTAAAGTTAGTTTCTAATTGTTTTAATGGAGTTAATCCCATAAATAATAAGAATGGAATTGATGGAAGTGCTATTATAAATGCAGGTCCTGCCAATGCAACTGCACCTATACCTGCGAATACTTTAGAATCACCCATCTCTTTTAAACCATCGGCTAATGATTTTAACCCACCACCACTTTTAGAACCACCTTTATCTACTTTAGGTCCCATATCCTGTGTTTTATCTAAACCTGGCAAATCAGGTTTAGCCCCACCACCACCTTTTGAGAAAACACCTTTTATTTTACTACCTAAATCTTTTGCTGAGTTAGCTGCTCCTGTGAACATACCACCTAGACCAGTCTTTCCATTCATCATTAGGTTCATTATAGTTGTTTTCGCTATAACCTTACCCATCTCCATAAGTAAACTACCAGCTCCTTTAACAGCTGAAAAGAATCCACCTTTTAACATCTCAATTGCTGGTGCTGCGGCTCCATATTTTTCTGTAAGTTCGTCTTGAACTCTTTTTTTGTCCATCATAACGGATAATTGTTCTTTATCCATTCCCATTGCGGCTGCGGTTGCTGCTTTTTCTTTTTCAGTCATTTGAGCGAACTCTTCTTGTCCACCCACACCTTTTAATATTTCTGCAGATAATCTTTCTTGAGCTGCTATTCTTTCTTCATCAGTACGAGCAGATTCCAGAGATAATGCGGCACTTCTTACAGCGTTAGCATTAACATCTCTACCTAACATCACTCTAGCTTTAGCAGCTGCTTTCATATTACCTTCGATATCCAAAACATTATTTGCTATGTTTTGAATTTCTTCCATATTAGTACCCTGCTTAATTAAAGCTGCGTTACCTTCTAATATAACATCCAGTTGTTCTTGAGTTTTACCTCTCAGCTTAGACATCTGAGAACCCATACCTTCCATCATCTTTTTGGCGTTTACACCATGCTTTTCTGCTAATTCTTTTATATGGTCACCAACTTCACCAGCTTCCATTCCTGCATTTTGGAAGGTACTTACTAAATCAGTTGCCGATGCTGCATCTCCTGTAAGTGATGCTACTTCAGTAACACCCTTTATCATATCTGATGTTGCTGCGTTTACATTACCAAACTTTTCAGCGATTGCTGATGCAGATGATGCTAATGCTTCTGAACCATACATCATTCCAGTTAAACTAAATGATGCTGCATCGATATTACCTTTAAGTATTACGGCTTCTCCACCACTTAGCCCCTGTTGAGTAACCATATCTCTCAATGTATCTACATGAGCGGTTAGTGATGCTCCAACATTTTCAAATGCTTTATTCATAGCAAGAGCGGCTACACCACCCTTAGCTACTGCCGCAGTTATATCATCATCTATCCCTAATATGTTTTGAAGAGTTTTCTTTCTGTCATCAAGAAGTTCTTGATAGTGTTCTGCTGATTCTTGCCGTTTTCCCTCTCGTCTAACAATTTCATCCAAATCATCTAATTGGGTTAGTAGAGCTTTTCCTATATCTTTGCCAGTTTTTGCTTGTTTTAATAATATTGCTTGTTTGGCGTCTTGTATTTTGGTAAGTTTACTTGCTAAATCAGTTTCACCTTGTATGTCGGTGAGTAAGTCCTTTTGGCTTTGATTTAATTTCTTTTGTCCTTGGACTCTCTTTAACAATATGGCAGATATGTTTGTCTGAAGTGATTCTTCAGCTCTAAGAGCTTTGAGATTTTTTGCATTCTCTTCAGCTATCTTCTTTTGGATATTTTCTTTTTTCTTAGCCATATAGCTACTATACTATTATTTCCAGTCTACTGGTTTAATATTATATTTTTTAAGTAGTTCTTGATATCTAGGGTCATTTGTTAGTTGTTGGTATTCTTTTTCTGCTTTAGCAAGTTTAATTTTCTTAAAAAAGTTAGATAAGAACCCTTCAGAGAGACCCTTTGATTTCAACATCTCTGTAAGTTTTGATTTGGTTATTTTGGCCATGTTAATGTATCCCTTATTTGTTAGTTGTATATAAATATAGAAATACCCAACAAATCATCAAAAAATTCATTGGGTATTAATATTATCTTCTTCTTGATTTAGCTTTCTTCATTTCTTTATCATGTGCTTTCTGTTCTTCTTGTCTAAATTCTACAATTTTACCTATATAGAATTTTCTTGCCCAAACAGGCATATTGTAAACATCAGTAAAGTTGAATCCACCATTTCCGTGGAATATCAAATCAAAAATGTGAGAGTGTAAATGCTTCCTATAACTAAGATTGAGGCCAAAAAAAGCCAAGCCCCATAGGCAGTAGCATATCTCTCCCTTCCCCGGTCTCATCAGATATAAATTCATAAGTTAAATCAACATCTGGTACGACTTTGTTTATATGCGTTCTGAGAGCCCTTGAATCGGCCGCAAATAATTCGTTTTCTACGAAGTGATTGATTGTAGTTTGGTCTGTATCACCATCTACTGATACTATTGTATTTTTTAATCTGATAGTAAGTTGTTTATCAGTCTTATCATTCAACTTTCTAGATGCTTTCTTTTGTGCTTCTAATTGATGTTTGATTTTTCTTTCCTTACTTTCAGTTAATGCTTGAAAGGTTACTTTCCTTTTAGATTGTGGTAATTCAAACTCATATTCGTTTTTATGTAGTTCTGTTTGACCTGAACCATCATAATCTGTAGATTCAAATTGAGTTAAATCAATAACTTCTTTCTGCATCGTACCTGGTTGTGTTGGGTCATCAATCTCTACTTCATAATCTTTACCATATCCTAAGATTCTAGCCGCAATCATAATTGCGTTTTTATCACCTAATGTGATATCTATGTATTTTACAGGAGCTCCATCACCATTTGATATAATCAATGATTGAAACAATCTATCTAATACTGAACCATCTTTTATGTAAGATTGTGTAGTAAGTATATCCTCTTCTTTAGCTGTCATATACTTCATTTCCACTTTACCACTTGAAAGGGCGTTATCTTTTGGATAAACTAATCCTTTTGATGGTAAATCTACGATTTCTGTTGGGAATTTGTAATCAGAAACCTTTTTTTGCTCATACTGCTGTTTAGCGAGCTCAACCATATCCGCTGCGGATACTGGGTTTTTGTAATCATCTTGTAATTTTTCTTTGCTCATAACGTTTCTCGTTTTAAAACTTATTTAATGTTGGTTAACCTTATATAAATATACAAATAATATTAATTAAACTAATTAAACGAAAAAACCCCTACTAAATTAATAGTAAGGGTTTCTAAATTTGTAATACTTAGTATAATTTGATAATTAGTATTGTAATATTGCGTAATCGTATGCTAGTGTTAAATCTACAGTTGCGATATCTTCACCAGTATAGTCCATATCTGAGAACTTTGCTGTTTCAATAAATGCTCCTTTTAATGTCCACTCTTCTACTTTATCACCTACAGGACCCAAACTGTTAAATGTGATATCTTTTTTGTAGAAATCAGAGTAACCATCACGGCCTGTTACTGATTCGTGGTGTAATCTTACCCATTCCATTGCTGCTTGTGCTGCTGATGGAACTACCGGGTCATATAATGATATAGTTAAACTACTCCACTCACTTCTACCTTTTACATATCTTCTAACATTAATATGGTCTATGGTAACTTTACCATTTGCTATTTCTGGTCTGTTGGCGGCTTTCACTAAGTACGCTGGAATTCCTTCTATGTACATAATGAATCTGTTTGACATCTTCGGTTCGAATGATGTAAACATTACTTCTGTTGGGTCTAATAATTGTGCCATTTTTGTTTTCCTCTGTTTCTAATTCTTTAATATAAATATAGTTCTTTTTAAAAAATAGTTAGTCCCCCTAAAAATATTAGGGGAACTAAGATATTATTTATATACTATTCTGGAAATGCTGCTCCAGTTGGTAGTACGTTGAAGTCAAGAACTATAAATTCTGCTGTTTTTGCTGGTTGTAAGAATATCTCACCCACCATTATATTTCTATCGATTACATCTGGTGTGTTGTTGGTTTCATCCATCTTCACTCTAAATGCGTATAAACCTTGTCTTTGTTGAATTGATTCTAAGTAAGGATTAACGATTGATAGGAATCTATTTCTCGTAGCTGCTGTGTTGTTTTCGAACACTAAGTAACGAGTAGATGATGCGATGAATTTCTTCACTGCGATTAACAATCTTCTTACATTGATTCTATCCAATGCCGATGGTTTTGCTTGTAATGTTTTCTGTCCAAATACAGTTACACCCTGACCAGGGAATGTTGCGATAGGATTCAATCTACCTTCGTAAAGTGCATCTCTCTCAACTCTAGTCAATCTTGTCTTAGCTTCAATTACTGAAGTTAATCCACCTCTATTTAAACCAGCAGGTGCGAACCATTCGGCTGCAACTTGGTCATTAAATGCTATAACACCCGGAAGTACTACAGATGGCGGAACCCAAACAGGTTTGTTTTTGTCAGTATTCAGTATCTTAACCCAAGGGTAGTAAGATGCTACATAGTTTGAATCAAATGGTTGAACAGCGTTAACTGCCGTTGAAATTGAATCACCCCATGCTGATGCATCCATAATAAAGAATGTATCTTGTCTATCTTCACACATATCTTTAGCAAATGTTGTTACTGAAGAATGTAATCTGTGGATAAGACCAGGAATTACTAACATATTGATATCAAATTCATCAGGATTAGATACAGCGTTAATTGCTTTTCTATATGCTAATGTACCAGCTGCTGTGTTTGATGAACAATCCCATCCTTGCGTATTTCCAGAAACAATATCGTTTCCTAAAGATACAACTCTAGAAGGTTTGAATCCATCAAATCCACCTTGAAATGGTACTAAGAACTTACGAGAGTTAATCGTAGTTTTAGCGTTATCTAATGATATTTTATCAGTATTTGGTGATGCTGATGATGGGTAGTTAGCTCCAGCTTCTTGGTTATAATCACCTAAATAGAATGCCGTACCTACTACTGCCGTTGCCGAATCAGGAGTTGGTGATAGGAAGTTTCTATTATCGTTAACTGCGAAATCAAAATCTAATCCGTAGAATTTCTTAGGATTATATGATTGATTGATTTGTTGGTTAGATACCATAGTTGGTGCAGGTAAATCGAATTTAGTTCCGAATGGATTTTGTAATGCTCCAAATCCGAAAGGTACTAAAGTTTCATCAATTGCTTTGTTCATTACTGCTGGTGAAGCTTCAACTCTAATATTTGCTGAATTGTTAGCGTAATCACCATTTGTTGATAATTTACCATCATCATCTACAGTAATATACTTATCACCAATTACTCTTACGATAAAGTTTGGTGAATCAGGATCTAAGTTAACACCTTGAAATTGTTCAACTAAGTTTGGTCTGATATCTGAATCAACTATACCTACGAATGGTGAACCAGCAATCTTATCTTGGTCTACTCTTCGTACTACTACAGTAAATGAACCATACTCAGAACCAGGAACTGAACCAGCTACTTTAACATCTTGAATACCGATTTTAAATTCGTAGTTAGTTGCCGTACCATGAGATAGTGTATGGAATTTAATTAAGTTAGTTGTGTTACCACCTACTTTTTGTGAAGTAATCCACGGAGTAGATGCTTCAGTATAAGCTTTTGTGTAATCTACATCTTTTAAAACATCCAATGTTACTACAGGAATCTCCCCATCTAATGCAAATACATCTGATTGGAAGTTTTTAAAGTTTGATAAAACATAAGCTTCTTCAGAACCTTTTGGAGAAAATCCAAATGATTTTGTGAAATAGTTATCGCTTGTTGGGTTTAATGATGCTGAGTAATCTGTTGATACAGCTTCAGAACCATTTACAGTTAATGTAAACAAAGATGCTGATACTGGTGTACTACCGAAATGGTCAGCAATTGCTGAATCATCAAATACATCTACATCTGATACAATTTCATGTGTTGGGTGTAGTACTGCTACTACTTTCTCACCAAGTGATGATGATACTTTCAATGCTATTGGGTTTTCCAGAGTGTACCCGTCTTTTCCTAATACTCTAACGATTGTTGCTGTTCCAGCATCTTCTAAGTAAGTTTGAGCCGTATATGGTAAATATGAATCTAAAGTCAATCCACCGAATACTTGCTGAAACTCTGAAAATGATGATACTGTTGTTGGAACGAATGCTGGTCCTTTTAATGTTGAACCTACTAATGCTGCTCCAATTTCGCCAATCCCTTGAGGTAGAAATGACAAGTCCTTTTCTCTTGTAAATACTCCAGGACTTACTATTCTTTCTGCCATTTTATTCTCCTATTAATTTCTTTTGGTTTTTATTATATCTATAAATACATCAAAAAACTCAAAACGATTATATTTATGAGATAGGTGTAAAAGTACCTTCTTCTATGTTAAACTCTCCTTCACCATATTTCTTTTGAAATTCTTCGGTGATTTCACGCTCTCCACTTCTTAAAGACCTAAACTTGTCAGATAAATTTGATTGTGCAGCTGTAATATTTTCTAATATCATTACTGCATTCAAACGTTCTACCTCTATCTCACCAATTCTTGCTGTAACCTCAGCAAACTCGGTTCTGAATTCTTTAACTTTAGCAATATCTTTTTCATCGATATTGATAACTTCTTTTTCTTTGATTGTGTTTACTTCTGCCATAACTTTTGTTTTTAAATTTAATTATTATACTTTATGTGTATATAAATATGAAATTATTTTTGTAAAGATTAAATTTTTGGGTTTAATTTCCAAACAACCTTTGAAGAACCAAATGCTTTTGAAGTATTTATCTTCAATCCAGTCTGTTCTGGCACTATATATGCTTTGGCTGTAAGAGATACATTAGCTTTTACTATTCTCTCTTCACCTACCCCATTAGTTGTATCAAATGAATATGATTCACCTTTTATTTGGAATTTATATCGTTCACCAAATGTACCACCTTGAAAGTATATGATTTGCTCTACTAACTTATTCAAATCTTCCATAAAATCACACCATATTATAACATCGTATGTTAAATTTACATAATCAGGTCTGTCTACTATATAATGTTCTGTTACAGGTTGTTGGTCTGTAAGTTGTGAGAATGAATCGTATCTATTTTCTTTTGAATATGTTTTAACAAACGCTTGTGAAGAATCTAAATCAGTTCTAACTTTTAGTTTAGATATTTCAGTATTCACATCTAATGCGTTTCTTTTAAATGAAATAAGAGGTGTTTGTACTTTACCATTGTTATCTTTTAGAAACCCATCTCTCTGTGCTGATGACCAATTTTCTGCATTTGCATACATTACAGGAACAGGAATAAACTTTCCATTCTCTTCTATAATAGGTTTAACATCAGTTTCTAAAAAACTTTTAAATGCTAAATCTATATCATATATCCCAACAGATACATTTTTTACATCATCGTTTCTACGAGATATCTGTTTAGATTTATCTAACATAGGGTCATCTGAAAAAGAATTCTGAGTTCTTTTCAAATCTATCTTATCATCTCTATGTGTTCTGTATCGTTGTGCCATTTTAGATTCCTATTGGTAAATCATTATTATCTTTATTAACACCTACTCTAAAATCATCTTTTAATTTTAGTTGACTTCTTCTAGCTACATGCGTTTCACATATAATAGATACACTATACCCATGCTCATCACCACCATCCCAAGTAGTTGGGTTTTTACCAGCAACGAATTGATTTTGGAATGTTACATCTACAATATGTTGTTCATCATTCCATTCTATTACATCACCAATTGCAGGAAGTATGTTTTTCTCTTTTAAAATATCTCTTAGGAAGTAAAAGTTTACACTTCTAGTATAAGATGAACCAAATTCATCGAATACAGCTTCAGCATTTGTTCTATCAACTAATGTTGGTATTTTTACAGGATTGTAATATACCTTATTTTTACCTTCACCATATAAGTTTTGTTTTGTATCTTCTATGATGACCTTATAGTAATACACTTCAGTATCTATGATATCTGTAATTAACTCTTTGTTTATTTTACTAAACAGAGCCATATCTCTTTGTCCACCGAATAATGCCATAATTTACCCTATATAAATTGCCCTAGGTACTCTATTTAATGTAGATTCCATTGCTTCTGATTCTTCTTGCTGTGCTTGAAGTAATGCTTTTCTAGAAGTAGCTTCTAAATTCTCTCTTAATTCTGTAATTAAGATTTCTTTTTCAGTAGCAGCTTCGCTTCTTAAATCTGCACCATCTAATGTTATTTCTGAGTTAGGAATTGGTACTGAACTAAACTTAGCTCTTACTGCACCTAACATTTCTTTAGCTAATGCTAATGTATATTTTTCAATCCATCGTTTTCCAACGTGATTAATCTTACTATACTCAATTCTATCGTATCTTACATTAGAATAATCAGATACTACAGAAGTAGCCACTATTGGATTATTTCTTTCTGATAATAATACATAATGGAAGTGTACTGTATATGGTGTTTCAGGTATTGGGAATAATCTAACTCTGTTATTCTGAATATCAAATCCATATTGAGATTTACGAACCATATCATTAAGTTCAATTGCTTGTAACCTTAATAAATCATCATAAAGTGGTTGCATCATAAATGAAACACCTGGTGAGTAATTACCCCATCCAAAAGTATCCATCATTTGTTGTGAACCTAAACCAGTTCCTACAAATGGGTCAAAGTATCTTACCATCGCAGGTGGTGCGTTATGCATCATCTTTTTGATTTCAAATTCATCAACTCCTATAGTACCTACTTCTAAAGATGCGCCTGAATTAGATACATCTTTTAAATCGTAAACTTGCTGTCCTTTTTTAGCTTCAAATGAACCAGTATAATATGTTACACTACCACCACTACCAGCTTCTGTACCATAATCTTTAGCTAATGTTACTAAACCACCTAAGTTTGCATCAAGTTGAGTTTGAGATACATTAGATGATGTAGGGTGTCCTTTTAGATTAAGTAAATTTTCTCTAATATTAAATTGATTAACTTGAGATGAGTATTCTGTAGTTGCTTCTTCGAAACAAGCATAGAAGTTTATATCCTGCAGTTCTATATCAACTATAGGATAACCTAATCGTTTTGCGCACCATTCAGCTGTCTTATCAACTGATGATTGAAATTCTGAATCGGTATCATAATGTCCAAATGGTGTATTACCAGCTGAAAATGATGATGAACCCGGCCATATTGGAATGTTTACTGCCATTTATAATCTCCTAATTCTTTTATATAAATATGAGAATCTTTAAGAATCACTTAGATTCATAACTTATTGATACTCAGTACTTTTCACTATCACTATCATAGCTATCTGATAATCAGATAGTTATCTATTTTTTTCTACATAGGTAAAGTTCTTTCACCTCTGAAGCATATTGTAATCCAGTCGTAGTAGATAAGCCAATCCACCCATCACTAAGTTCCGTTGAACCAGCTGAATCAGTATATATCAAATCACCTATTGCTGGGGATTCTCCTGAACCATCGTGCCAATATTTAGTCTCAGGCTCATTACCACAAACTTCACCTCTTTCAGAAAAGGTAGTACCAAGAAAATCTTTTAAAGCTGATAAGGTGTGGTTATATGAATAAAATTCACTCATTGAATGAGGTGCTGTTCTATCTGGTCTATCAGCGGCTGCATTTGCCGTATTAATAGTACCATTAGTCCCATCACTACATTGTGTTAATGAAGTATTGGCTGTGGTAGATGTTCTACCCAACTCAGTATTGATTTGACTAATTGATATCTGACCTGATGCTGCTAATGCCATTACAACTTCCCTTTGATTTCAGTTAGTTCCGATTTTAACGAATCTATCTGAGTTTGTTGTTCTTTCATACCTTCAATTAGAACTGCTACCATTTTTTCATAATCTACAGTCTTATATAGTGTATCTTCCTCACCTTCTACATATGGTAGTGTGTGTTCATGTACTATATCAGGAATAACCGATTCAACTTCTTGTGCTATAAGCCCTAAATCATGTTTACCTTTTCTATTACCATTATTCCAATCATACTCAACACCTCTAAGTGCTTTGATTTTATCTAATGGATTTTCAATTGTTTTAATGTTATCTTTAAGTCTTTCATCTGATATTGTTGAAGAATATGCTACAACATCACCATCAACGTGTAATGTACCATTATCTAACAATCTCATATCCTCACCACCAGCAGTGTACCATCTAATACCTACATCTGCATCGTACCAAGTGAAATCATGTGTATTACCTGAATAAACATCAGTTGCAGTTGAGTTTCTTCTTCTATCATCTTCTAAACGGAACGTAGTTCCACTTAAAGTAATACCATAGTTTCCATCTGCTGTATATGTGGTGTTAGTATCTGTTTTTACAAACCCAGCTTTTGTAACTATTGCAGCAACCTGTTCATCGGAAAGTTGAGTATTTGTATCTG